>Ga0265292_1000184_pt1 | contig 112138 bp, 106 predicted proteins | sample Munlanlewell296A_FD_189080 | JGI IMG/M metagenome (GOLD analysis project Ga0265292, IMG submission 189080) | Leachate microbial communities from a municipal landfill in Southern Ontario, Canada - Leachate well 296A | ecosystem: Engineered > Solid waste > Landfill > Unclassified | place... | reverse complement strand
CCAACAAAGAAGTGGCTCGCGTAGAATATTTATTAAACAGTCGGCCTCGTAAACGGTTTGCAGGACGGACCCCTTATGAGGTATTCTTTAAGGAGACAGGTGTTGCGTTACAATGTTGAATTCAGCAGTGTTGTGGTATACTAAATTCTCGGAAGGAGATCCAAATGCATTTCAACATTGATCATGTCCGCCAGGTTGACCCCGAGATAGCCCAGGCACTCGACAACGAGCTGGCCCGCCAGCAGAACAAGCTGGAGATGATCGCCTCCGAAAACTTCACCTCCCGCGCCGTGATGGAAGCGTGCGGTTCGGTCATGACCAATAAATACGCCGAGGGCTATCCCGGCAAGCGCTATTACGGCGGCTGTGAGTTCGTTGACATCTCCGAATCGCTGGCCATCGAACGGGCGAAAAAGCTTTTTGGCGCCGACCACGCTAATGTCCAGCCGCACTCCGGCTCCCAGGCTAATTTTGCCGCTTATGTCGCCTTCATCAAGCCGGGGGATACCGTCCTTGGCCTCGATCTTTCCCACGGCGGGCACTTGACTCACGGTTGCCCGGTCAATGTCTCCGGGATGTATTTTAAGTTCATCCCTTATGGGGTCAAACCGGATACGGAAACGATCGATTATGACCGTTTACGGGAACTGGCCAAAGAGAATAAACCCAAACTTATCGTCACCGGGGCGACCGCTTATCCCCGGACGATCGATTTCGCCAAGTTCCGCGCTATCTGTGACGAAGTAGGGGCCGTCCTGATGGTCGATATTGCCCATATCGCCGGCCTGGTTGCCGCCGGTTTGCATCCGTCACCGATCCCACTGGCCGAGGTGGTCACTTCGACGACCCACAAGACCTTGCGCGGGCCGCGCTCCGGACTTATTCTTTGTAAAGCAGCCTACGCCAAAGCGGTCGACAAGGCTGTTTTTCCGGGAACGCAGGGTGGACCGCTCGAACATGTCATCGCCGCTAAAGCGATCTGCTTCAAAGAAGCTATGACTCCGGAATTCAAAGCTTACCAGACGCAGATAGTTAAAAATGCCCAGGCCCTGGCCGAAGAATTGGTCAGGAACGGTTTGCGCCTGGTCACCGGCGGGACTGATACCCACCTGGTCCTCGTTGACCTGCGGCCGTTCCAGACGACCGGCAAGGTCGCCCAGGAAGTACTCGACCAGGTCGGCATCACCATCAACAAGAACACTATCCCCTTTGACCCGGAAAAACCGACCGTAACCTCGGGGATCAGGATCGGCACGCCGGCCTTGACGACCCGGGGGATGAAAGAGGCTGAAATGAAAAAGATCGCCGCCATGATCACTCGCGTGTTGAAGAACGTCGCGGACGAGAAAGTGAGAGGGGATGTCGCCGGGGAAGTCGCCAGCCTGGCTAAGCAGTTCCCGTTGTACGCTTAGACAATGATCGAGCTGATCAATGTTTCCAAGGCATTTCCCAGCGGCATCGACGCCCTGCACAATATTAACCTGACCATCGGCAAGGAGGAATTTGTCTTCCTGGTCGGTTCTTCCGGCGCCGGCAAGACGACCCTCCTCAAGATGCTCTACCGCGAAGAGCGGCCGACCAGCGGTAAAGTGGTCGTCGACCGGGTCAATGTTGCCGAGCTAGATTCGAACCAGGTCCCCTTCCTCCGGCGGAACATCGGCGTCGTTTTCCAGGACTTTAAACTTCTCCCCAGGCGGACCGTTTACGAGAATGTCGCTTTTGCCCTCCGGGTGACCGGCGCGCCGCGTTCCACCATCAGGCGCAAAGCGATGCAATCTCTGGAACTGGTCAACATGCTCCGGCGGGCCAACGCCTTTCCGGACGAGCTGTCGGGCGGCGAGAAACAGCGGGTCTGCATCGCCCGGGCGATCGTCAATAACCCGCCGATCCTCCTGGCTGACGAGCCGACCGGCAACCTCGACCCGACCACTTCCTGGGAAATTTTGCAGCTCCTCGACAAGATCAACAAGCGGAACACCACCGTGGTCATCGCTACCCACAACAAGAGCATCGTCGACGAGATGAAACGGCGAGTGGTCGAACTGGAAGGGGGGCGGCTGGTGCGCGATCAGCAGCTCGGATCATACAATGTTTAGCACTATCGAATTTTTTATCATCGAGGCTTTCCGCTCGTTTCGCCGGCAGGCGCTGATGAGCTCGGTCGCGATCGCGACCATTACCGTCTCTTTGACCATTTTCGGGCTCTTTCTCCTCCTCATTATTAACATGGGAAATATCGTCGGCTCTTTCTCTTCGCGCCTCGACCTGGTCGCTTACACCAATAAAGACCTCTCGCTGGAGGATGCGGCCGCGATCCAGGTCAAGATCGCCCGTCTAATCGGAGTGGAGAAGGTCGAGTTCACCTCGAAGACCGAGGCCTGGAACACGTTCAAGAGCGAATTCGGCAGCAAGCTGGCGCTGGGGGAGATCATTTACGAGAACCCTCTGCCGCATACTTTTGCCGTCCGGGTGCGCAATCCCGAGAGCCTGCCCGCTCTAGCCAAGGAAATATCCAATATGGAAGTGATCGACGAGGTCCGCTACAGCGGCAAGCTGATCGAACAGCTCCGTTCGCTGATCGGCGCGGTCCGCATCGCCGGCATCGCCCTGGTCGTCTTATTATCACTGGCCACTCTCCTTATCGTTGTTAATACGATCAGGCTGACGGTGATCGCCCGGGAAACGGACATTTATATAATGAAACTGGTCGGCGCGACCAACACTTTCGTCAAATGGCCTTTTATCATCGAAGGGATCATGATCGGCCTGATCGGCGGCGGGGCTTCGTTCCTCATCCTAAAATTCTCTTATGACTCGGCCGCGGTCAAGGTCGTCCAGGCCTTGCCCTTTCTTCCCATAGTCAACGACCCGTGGCTCCTCTTTTGCGTCTACGCCGCCATGGTCATTGGCGGCATGGGGTTGGGACTGCTCGGCGGCTACATTTCCGTCTCACGGGCGCTGAAAAACGAAACTTAAGAAGGGGGAAATCACATGTTGACCTGGTTTAGAAAAAAAATGAAGACGATCATGATCGTGGTGGCGATCTTGTTCGGTGCTTCGATGTTTTACGGCCTCGGTTACAGCGGCTTAAGCGGCGGCTCTGAAGGTGGCCCCGGCCAGGGAAGCCGGGTCATCGCCAAAGTTAACGGGCAGGAGATCGACCCGCTCCGTTTCCGCGAGATCATGAACCGGGTGGTGCAGGGCTTTGGCCAGGAGTTCACCCCGTCGGACCTCGCTTTTATCGAGAATATGGCGCTTGGCCAGACGATCGAGTTCACCCTGATGGCGAGCGAAGCTAGCCGCAAGGTCAAAGTTTCCGGCCGGGAGATAGATTCAGCCCTCGACGGTATCATGAAACAGCAGAAAGTCGCCTCCAAACGCCAGCTGGAGACCGCTCTCAAGCAGATGGGTCTGACCATGGGGCAATTCCGCGACCTGATCCAGGATGATCTCCTCATCCAAAAGCTCCAGGCCAAACTGCGCGAAGAGGTCAAGGTCACGCCCGATGACCTGCGCGAGGTCCGCGCCAGCCATATCCTCCTCTCGACCGAAGCGGCCGCGAAGACCATTCTGGCTAAACTTCAGGCGGGAGGCGACTTTGCCGCTTTAGCCAAAGAATATTCCCTGGACAAAGGTTCGGCGGCCAAAGGCGGGGACCTCGGTTATTTCGCCACCGGCAGCATGGTCAAACCTTTCGAACAGACCGCTTTTTTACTTAAACCAGGCCAGTTGAGCGGTTTGGTCAAGACCCCGTTCGGTTACCATATCATCTTGCTAGTTGATTCCCGTCTCCGCAAGTTTCCGGCCAATGGGCAGAGCATTGAGCAGATCGCCCTCCAGGAAAAGCAGGAGAAAACTTTCCGCAACTGGTACAGCGAAGTCACCGCCAAAGCCAAGGTAGAAGTGATCAGCCCCGAGTTCAAGGCGAACAACCTCCGCTTCAAGGGCCAGCTGGGTGAAGCGATCACCGAGTACAAGAAGGCGATCGCGGAGAACCCGGCGAGTCCGCTCCTTCACGTCTTTCTCGGCGACACTTTTATGACGATCGGCCAAAAGGCGCTGGCTATTTCGGAATACGAGTCGGCCGTCAGGCTGGAGGGCGGCAATCCCGACCTCTACCTGGTTCTCGGCAAAGCTTATGAAGCGACCGGACAGGGGGAGCTGGCCGCCAGCCAGTACAAGAAGGCTTCGCTCGTCGCCGGCGACACTAAAGCGGTCCACGAACGGCTCCTCAAGCTCTTCCAGAAATTAAAACGGCCCCGGGAAGTTGCTCTGGAACAGTCCGAACTAAAACGGATCGAGAAGAAGGAGAAGTTCGAAAAAGAGCTTAGGGGCGGGCAATAAGGTTCTCGCCGGCACCCAGCAGGCGCTTGACCTGCTCGTCGCTCCGGCCTTCGGCGTAGACGCGCAGCAGGGGTTCGGTCCCGGAAGCGCGGAAGAGTATCCAGCTCTCGTCGCTAAAATTGAACTTCAAGCCGTCCAGCGTCTCTACCCGGCTGATTGCCATCCCGGCAAATTCCTTGGGCTGGTTGGCGGTCAGGTCTAGAACGATTGCCTGGGCTTGGTCCGTGTGCAGGTCGGCCCGGTCATAGTAATAAAACCCTAGTTCGGTCATTATCCCGTCGAGGATCTCCCCGAGGGTCTTTTGCTCCTTAGCCATCAGTTCGAGCAGGTTTAACCCGGCGAGAACGCCGTCACGTTCGGGAATGAAACCCTTGATCCCCATGCCGCCGCTCTCTTCCCCGCCTAAAAGAATATCTTTGGCCATCATCATTTTGGCAATGTGTTTAAAGCCGATCGGGGTCACGGTCAGCGGCCGCCCGAACTTGGCGCAGACTTTATCGATCAGTTTGCTTAGATTGAAGGTTTTGACGACCTCGCCGGTCATTCCCTTGTTCTTCACCAGGTGCCAGAGGAGGAGGACAAAGACGTTATGCGTGTTAATGAAACGGCCGGTCGCGTCGATCGCCGCCAGGCGGTCGGCGTCGCCGTCCAGAATGATACAGGCGGTCAGCTTCTCCCGGTTAGCCAGGGCCGACTCCCGGACAAAAGAGAACGATTCCTCCAGGTTGACCGGGAGCGGTTCAGGATTGATCCCGCCAAAAAGCGGATCGCGGACGTTCCTGATCTCGGTGACGTTTAAGCCCAGCTTGGCAAAATAACCGGTCCCGCTGCCAAACATCGGATCGATCACGATATTAAGGTTGGCCCCTTTGATCGCCGCCAGGTCGACCAGGGAAGAGATCTTGGCCAGGTAAGCGGGATCGGGATCGAATATTTTGAAAGCGGCTTCCGAGGGGATGATCGAAAGCTTGTCCGAGATATTTTTCTCGACCCCCCGGGTCGTTTCCGGGAAAGCCGAACCGCCAAACCCTTCCTTGATCTTGAACCCGTTCCATTCCGGGGGGTTGTGAGAGGCGGTGATCATTATCCCGGCGCCATAACCGCCTTGTTTGACGGCGTAAGAGAGCACGGGTGAGGGGACAGAGTGCGCGGTCAGGACGGTCCGGAGACCGGCCCCGGCGCAGATCCCGGCCGCGATCCGGGCGAACTCTTCCGACTGGAAACGGTTATCGTAACCGATCGCTATCCCTTTGGCCGCCAAGCCCTCGTCTTGCAGATATTTGACCAGCGCCTGGGCGACCAGCCGGACGTTGCCAAAAGTAAATTCTTCGGCGATCTTGGCCCGCCAACCGTCCGTGCCGAATTTTATCATTCGACCGTCTCCTCCGGCTCTGTTCCTGGCTCCGTCTCTTCCACTGTTATCGACTCTTCGCTGACCACCTCTTCTTTTTTCGGTACGACCAGTAAATAGTCGGCCGCGGTCAAACCTTCCGGCGGCGGGAAAGAGACGACCGGCACGCCGGCCAGGACGATCTGGTTGTACGCTTTCCAGATACGGGGACAGATCTGGACCTCGGCAATGCCGCGCATCGGCGCGTTGTTGTCGTTACCGACCCAGACCCCGGTCACCAGCTGCGGGACAAAACCGACGAACCAGGCGTCTTTGAAATCCTGGGAGGTCCCGGTCTTGGCGGCGGCCGGCCGGTCGATCTGGCCGCGGAAACCGGTACCGCGGGAGAGGACGCCGCGCATCAGGTCGATCATGATGGCGACCACGTTCTCGTCGAGCACCCGGCGCTCGATGATCTTGTTGGCGTAAAGCTGGACCCCGTCGCGGCTCTCGATCTTAATAATGGAAGCCGGCTCGACCCGCAGCCCAAGATTGGCCAGGACGCCAAAGGCCGAGGTCATCTCCAAAAGTGAAACTTCGGATGCGCCCAGGGCCAGGGACAAGGCCGGTTCGAGCCGGCTGGCGATCCCCATCTTATGAGCGACATCGATCGCGCTCTGGATGCCGACCCGCTCCAGCAGTTTGATCGACGGGATATTGAGCGATCGCTCCAGGGCGTAACGCATCGTTACCGCCCCGTTAAACTTGCCGTCAAAATTCTTCGGCGCCCAGGTCCCGAAAGGGTTCCAGCGGTTCGGCCAGACCCGGAAGGTGGTCGGCACGTCCATGATGACCTCACCCGGCATGATCCCTTGCTCGATCGCCGCGGTGTAGATGAAAGGCTTGAAAGAGGAACCCGGCTGGCGCTTGGCCTGGACCGCCCGGTTGAACTTGCTGTCAAAATAGCTCACGCCGCCGACCATCGCCTGGATATAGCCGGTCCGGGGATCGAGGGAGACGAGCGCCGCCTGGGAGATGTTATAGCTCTTGCCTTCCCCGGAAACGAACTTGGTCACGACCGCTTCGGCCGCCGCCTGCATTTTCGTGTCCAGGGTGGTGTAGACCTTGAGCCCGCCGTGATAAACCAGCTCTTCGCCGTATTTCTCGGTCAATTGCTGCAGGACATAACTGATGAAGTAGGGGGCGGTCTCGCCCAGCGCTTTCAGGTTCTTGGGGGAAAATTCCAGCACTTCGATCGCCGCCAGCTTGCCGTCGCGCTCATTGACAAAACCGTGCTCCAGCATTTTATTGATCACGACGATCTGGCGCAGTTTCGACCCCTTAAAATTACGGTAAGGAGAATAGAGTTCCGGCCCGCGGATCAGGCCGGCGATCATGGCCGATTCGGCCAGGTCGAGATCGGCCGCGGTCCGGCCGAAATAGAGATTGGCCGCCGACTCGATCCCGTAAGCGTTATGCCCGAGATAGACCTGGTTCAGGTACATCTCGAGGATCTCTTCCTTGGTGTAACGCCGCTCGATCTGCAGGGCAATGAGCGCCTCGGCCAGCTTACGCGCGTAGGTCTTCCGCTTGTTCAGAAAAAGGTTGCGCGCCAACTGCTGGGTGATGGTGCTCCCCCCTTCGATGATCCGGCCATAGGCCAGATTCTTGATCGTCGCCCGGAGGATGCCGTAGAAATCGAGGCCGTGGTGGCTATAGAAGTTGGGATCTTCGGTGGCGATGACCGCTTGCTGGAAGTAGGGGGAGATCTTGGAGAGCGGCACCACCTGCCGGTTCTCTTCCTGGTGGAAACGGGCCAGCACTTTGCTGTCAGAGGAGAAAAGGATGGTACTTTCGCTCGGGACGTAACTGCTCAACTGGTCGATATCGGGCAGCTGGGTCAGGATCTGGAGCGCCAGGCCGGCGACCGCCGCGACCACGACCAGGGCGAGCACCAGGAAGAGTTTATCCAGCTTGAGGCGTTTTTTTCTCATCCGCAGGCATTATATCACCTTCCCTCTGACTTGATAATATGTTAAACTAAAAGTCGAGGAGGTGGATCATGGCGACAAAAATATTAGTTATCCACGGGCCGAACCTCGCCCTGCTGGGTGAGCGGGAAGTCTCGATCTACGGTAAATTCACTTTGGACGAGATCAACGCCAAGTTGACCGCTCTAGCCAAGACAGCGGGGGTGGAACTCGAGATCGTCCAGCTGGACAGCGAAGGGGAGATCGTCGAAAAGATCGGCCAGGCGAGGAAGACTTGCCAGGCGCTGGTCATCAACCCGGCTGGTTATACTCATTATAGTGTGGCGATCCGTGACGCGATCGCGGCGGTCGAAATCCCTACGGTCGAGGTCCATCTCTCCAACATCTACGCGCGGGAAGAGTTCCGCCATAAATCGGTCATCGCCCCGGTCGCGGCCGGACAGATCTCCGGTTTCGGCATCAATAGCTACCTGCTCGGGCTGCAAGCCGCTATCGGTCTCATCAAGAAATGAACCCGGCCCAGAAAAAAGCCGTTGAGATAGCCTGCCGGGTGATGGATTCCCTGCGGATCAAGGCCGGACAAACGGAAAAAGAACTGGCTAATTGGATCAAGCATGAGCTGGCTACTTTTAACGCGGTCCCTTCCTTTGCGATCATCGTCGGCGCCGGCCAACGGTCCATTGACCCGCATGCCCGGCCCGGTAACCACCGCCTAAGGAAAGGCGAACAAGTGGTGATCGACTTAGGCGCAAGATACAAAGGCCAGTGTTCTGACCTCACCAGGACTTTTTTTGTCGGTCAGCCGACCAAGAAATTCCTCGCCCTGTATGACCTCGTCAAGACCGCGCAAGCGAAAGCTATCCGGACGGTCAAAGACGGCGTCTTATGCCGCGAAGTTGATATCACCGCGCGGGAGCACATTAAACGTTATTGCTTTAAAACGTGCCATATCTCTGAAAAGAAGTGTCCCGGCGACTGCTTTATTCACACGACCGGGCATGGGGTGGGGGTTAAGATCCATCAGCACCCCCGGATCTCGATGAAGAGCCGGAAAAAGCTGAAGGCCGGCATGGTCATTACCATTGAACCGGGCATTTATATCAAGGGGTGGGGTGGGATCCGGATCGAAGACATGGTCCTGGTGACGAAAAAAGGTTGTAAGCTACTCACATGAAGAACATCGCTCTCATTACCGCCGGCGGCAGCGGGCAACGGATGGGCCGGCCCAAGCCCCGACACCTTCGTCGTCGGGGCAAGCAGTTCCTTAAGCTGAACGGGCGGCCGATGCTTGCCTGGACCCTGGCCGCTTGCCAAAAATGCCCGGACATCGACGGCATCATCCTGGTCGTTTCGCCGGACCAGATCAAACTAGCCAAACGACTTGATCAGAAAAAGGTCATCGCCATCGTCGCCGGCGGCCGGGAACGTCCCGACTCCGTCCGGCACGGGCTGGACTGGCTGCCTGACTCGGCGGAGATCGTCGCTATCCATGACGGCGCCCGGCCAGCCATTACTCCGGCACTGCTCACCGCCTCGATCAAGGGCGCCAGGAAGCATGGGGCAGTTGTGGTCGGCGTCCCAGTCAAGGATACTATAAAACGCGTTACGCGTTACGAATTACGCGTTACGAAAACAGTTGACCGTAGCGATCTCTGGCAAGCCCAAACGCCGCAGGCGTTCCAGGTCAAGATAATCAAAAAAGCTTACGCCAAACCGGCCGGCCGCGCGACCGATGACGCGATGCTGGTTGAAAAATCGGGAATAAAGGTTAAAATGGTCATGGGGTCGTACGAGAACCTCAAGGTGACTACCCCCGAAGATCTTAAGATCATGTCCGCCATTCTAGCGGGAAGGAGCAAATAACTTGCACTATCTTATCGATATAATCAGGGCGCTGCTTAACAACTTCACTTTCGTCGCCGTGGTCATCTCCTGGTTCCTGGCCCAGTCGATCAAAGTGGTCCTCTACTGGATCTCCGAGAAAAAGTTCAACCTCTGGCACTTTTTTGAGGCCGGCGGCATGCCCTCGGCCCACTCGGCGTCGGTCACCGCCTTGACCCTCGGCATTGCCCTGACCCAGGGCTGGAACTCTCCCTTGTTCACGATCTCGCTGGTCTTTGCCCTCATTGTCATGTACGATGCGACCGGCGTCCGCCGGGCCGCCGGCAAGCAGGCGGAAATGCTCAATAAGATCGTCGATGACATCTACGCCAACGGCAAGGTCCGCCTGGAGAAATTAAAGGAGATACTGGGGCACGACCCGATAGAAGTTGTGGCCGGGGCGACCCTGGCCCTGGTCATCACGCTCCTCACTTACTATGTCTACTTTGATCGATAAGATAAAACTGCCGGAAACACTGCGCGAACTCTCGGCTAAACAGCTGGAACAGATCGCCGGCGAGATCAGGCAAAAGATCATTAGCGTGACCGCGGTCACCGGCGGCCACGTCGCGTCCAGCCTGGGTGCGGTCGAACTCGCCGTCTCTCTTCACGCCGCGTTCGAAAGCCCCAAAGACAAGATCATCTGGGATGTCGGCCACCAGGCCTATGCCCATAAGATCTTGACCGGCCGCCTGGAACGATTTGACACCCTGCGCCAGGCCGGCGGGATCTCCGGTTTCCCCAACGCCGCGGAAAGCGCTCATGATCCCTTTACGGCCGGCCACGCTTCAACTTCGATCTCCCAGGCGCTTGGGCTGGTCAAGGCGCGCGACTTGAGCGGCGCGAAATATAACGTTGTGGCGGTGATCGGCGACGGCTCGATGTCGGGAGGGCTGGCCTGGGAAGGGGTCAATAACGTTGACGGCCTGAAAAGTAATCTGATAATAATCCTGAACGACAACGAGATGTCGATCTCGCGCAATGTCGGCTCGCTCTCCAACTATCTGACCCAGGTCTCGACCAGCGGCGCTTACGTCGAGTTGCGCAACCGGATCGAGAAGCTGGTCACCAAGGTGCCGCGGGTCGGGGTCCCTCTTTTCGCGGCGGCCAAGAAATTAAAAGACCGGACCAAGCATATCGTCGTCAGTTTCAAGGTCGACGTCATGTTTGAAGAGCTCGGTTTCAAGTATTTCGGCCCGATCGACGGCCATAATATCCCGCTGATCATGAGCACGCTGCAGCACGCCCGTGAGATCCAGGGGCCGGTGCTGATCCATGTCCTAACGAAAAAGGGGAAGGGCTATCCGCCGGCCGAAAAGGACCCGACCCGTTTCCACGGCACCGGTCCTTTTAACATTGAGAGCGGCAAACCGCTGAACGGCAACGGGAGCAAGAGCTATACCCAGGTTTTCGGCCAGACCCTGGTCAAACTGGCCGAGCGCGAGCCCGCGATAGTCGGCGTGACCGCCGCCATGCTTGACGGGACCGGGATGGAGGAGTTCGCCCGTAAATTCCCTAAACGGTTCTTTGATGTCGGTATCGCCGAAGAACACGCGGTGACCTTTGCCGGGGCGCTGGCTAAAGGGGGTTATCGGCCGGTCGTGGCTATTTATTCGACCTTCCTGCAGCGGGCTTACGATGAGATCATCCATGACGTCTGCCTGCAAAATATGCCGGTCGTTTTCGCGATCGATCGGGCGGGGATCGTCGGCGAAGACGGGGCAACGCATAACGGCATTTTTGATCTGGCTTTCCTGCGCTGTCTGCCGAACATGGTCGTCCTGGCGCCCAGTGACGATTCCGAACTCGAAAAAATGCTCGCGTTCGCCGTCAGACATGACGGCCCGATAGCTATACGTTACCCAAGAGGCGAGGCAAAAAGGGTCGAGGCAAAATCATCACTCGCAATAGAGTTGGGCAAGGCCGAGGTGGTATTCGGCTCTCCGCATTCCGAGATCTGCATTATCGCTCTTGGCTCAATGGTCGCTCCGTCAATCGAAGCCGCCAAACAGTTAGGCAACGCCAGAGTGATCAACGCCCGGTTCGTTAAGCCTTTGGACAAGGAATTGATCGTCAAAGAAGCTAAGGCTGCCAAACTTATCGTTACGGTCGAAGAGGGAGTTCTTGAGGGCGGTTTTGGTTCCGCGGTCATAGAACTGCTGGCCGAGGCCGGTGTTACCACCCCGGTGCGCAGGTTGGGCTTGCCGTCAAAATTCATCGAACACGGCCAGCGAGACGAGATCCTGGACAGCTACGGCTTATCCCCCCAAAAGATAGCTCAGACGATCAAAAACCATTTTTAGAGTCAAATAACTGAAATCGCGATCATTTTCTTACGAAGATAAACCAATGAAAGCACTGCCTAATTATAGAACAACTATGCGTCCTGATTATTTAAGCCATCCCGGGATCTGCCGGATAGGGGGAGGAGGCGGGGAAAGAAGCGTATCCGACATATTAAGCTCGCGCCTGGGCGCCATTTTAGAACAGTTAAAGCCACAATTTGGTTTTCATGATCCACAGCATAAGGAAAGGCTGATCGCCGAAGCGGCCGGGATCGTGCTCAACACCGGGTTGCTTGAAGAAGCGACCACTACCGATTGCTTTGTCTTGGCCGTCCGGGTCGCCGATCATTCCTTTAAAAACGCCGACGACCAAACCGCCGCGCAGATCTTCGGCCGGATAAGGCAATTTATTGACAATCTGCTGACGCCGGGTTTACGGGATGAGGTCAGGGAGCGGATGGCCAATGTCTGCTTGGGTTCATACAAAATAAATGAAGCCGCCTCGATCGTCCGCGGCTATGAAAGAAAAGATAAACTGCCCGCCAATCTGGCGATCGCGGATGCTTTTTTAAAATCAGGTGAAACGGAAAAGGCGACAAAAACCCTGTCAGTCAATTGCGTCCAGATCGCCAAGGCCAGCCCGAATCTGATGGTCCGCACGGGCCAATTGGTCGCGATCGCGAAAAAATTGATCGACCACGAAAATACGGCCGCGGCGCAAGACGTGCTGATCATGGCGGCCGCTGATCTCGACAACAACAACCTTGCCCACTTTAAAACGCTGGAGAAGATCGGCCTGATGCTGCTCGACCTTGAGCGGGGAATCAAGGCCCTGGACCTGCTTTCCCGGGGAAAGCTCAGCAACTATTATCTCCGCAACTTTTCTTCGTCTGCTTCGCGCCTTGACCTGATCAACAAGAGCTTGGCAGCGATCGAGAACCAGTTCCCCGAGTTCGTCGCGCGCTGGCGGCAAAACCATTCTCACAGTTGCCCACCTCCCGCTAAATAAGTTATAATCAACTTATGCAGTCCGATATCGAGATCGCCCAAAAAGCTAAACTCAAGCTGATCGTCGAGGTCGCCAAACACGCCGGCCTTGACTTGAATGACGTAGAACTTCACGGTTGTTACAAAGCAAAGATACATCTTAAAGCCTTAAAGCGCTTTAATAAGAAAAAAGACGGCAAATTGATCCTCGTTACCGCGATGACGCCGACCCCGCGGGGGGAAGGGAAAACCACCACGACCATCGGACTGGCCCAGGCCTTAAATAATTTGGGGAAGAGCGCTTTTGTCTGCATCAGGGAACCTTCGCTGGGGCCAGTAATGGGGATGAAGGGTGGGGCGGCCGGCGGCGGATATTCCCAGGTCCTGCCGATGGAAGACATCAATCTTCACTTAACTTCCGACATGCATATGGTCACCTCTGCCCACAATCTGTTGTCGGCCATGCTTTATAACCATATCTACCAGGGTAATGAATTAGGAATAGATGAGCACCGGATAGTTTGGAAAAGGACGATGGACATGAACGACCGGGCGCTCCGCGGGATGTTCGATATCACCGCTTCTTCCGAAGTGATGGCGATCCTTTGTCTTTCCGAAAGCGTAACCGATATGAAAGAACGGCTGGGGCGGATCATCGTGGCTTATGATAAAACAGGGAAGCCGGTCACTGCCGCCAACCTCAAAGCGAATGGGGCGATGGCACTCCTGTTATGGGACGCGCTCAAGCCGACCCTGGTCCAGACCTTTGAAGGAGGCCCGGCTTTTATCCACGGCGGGCCGTTTGCCAACATCGCGCACGGTTGTAACTCGATCGTCGCTACCCGGCTCGCTTTAAAGCTGGCCGATTACGTGGTCACCGAGGCCGGGTTTGCCTCCGAGCTAGGCGCGGAGAAGTTCTTTGACATCAAATGCCGGGTAGCGGGCTTCTCGCCGTCAGCCGCGGTCCTGGTGGTGACTAAACAGGCGATCGAACGCCATGGCTATGAGAACGTCAAAAAACATCTTGAGAATATTCGCCATTATGGTTTGCCGGCGGTTATCGCTATCAATAGGAAAGAGAACGATACGGCTGATGAGTTGGCTGTTATTAAAAGTGAATGCTCCAAGCTCGGCGTTCCTGTGGTTGTCTCTGATGTTTGGGCCAAAGGCGGGAGCGGGGGGAAGGAGCTGGCGAAAGCGGTGATCGCAGCGGCTGATAACAAGTCAGACTTTAAGCTGCTTTATTCGTTGAAAGATCCAATTAAGGAGAAGATCAATAAGATCGCCACTGAAATCTACGGGGCGGAGGGGGTTGAGTGGACAGAGCAGGCGGAGGCAGACATTAAGTTCTTGAATGAACAGAAGTTAGCCGATCTGCCAGTCTGTATCGCCAAGACCCAGTATTCTTTAAGTGATAACCCGAAAGTTTACGGCCGGCCAGCCGGCTTCAAGATCACTATCCGTGAGCTGAAACCGTCCGCTGGCGCCGGATTTATCGTTGCCTATGCCGGTGATATCATGACGATGCCGGGCTTGCCAAAACACCCAGCGGCAGAAAACATGGATATTACCGAAGACGGTAAGATCGTCGGATTGTTTTAAAACCCCTGAAATTTCCTTCTAATTTTATTGACAATTAATTGAGCGGCTCTCATCCAAATATAATAATATGGTCACAATAACTTCTACCTATCGGCGGCCGGCTGTCATAATGAAAGCGGGCAATAATTATGTGTATGAAAAGACACTTCGTGCTCTGCTGCAGAAGATTGAAACAGGAAAATACCAGCCGGAGCTTGATAGGGAAGAGGCCGATTTTCATCTCAAAGAAGAGGTGTTGAAAATTAAATGCAGTGAGGCCCTGAAAATTCAATGCGGCAATGTCGGATTGCAATATAAATCACCTGAAGATCCGGAAGCTTGGCAAGTACTGATTGAAAGATTGTTCAATGGCGTCAATCTTAGCCGGGTGGTCGTGGAAGGAAAAAATTCCGATAATCAAAGATTTCCAGTTAAAGACAGGCAAAATCATGTTGAAGTCCTAAATAGCACCTTGCATAAACTTAGCGTAATCGAAGACTGGTTCTATCATAATCCTGAAGTCCTCCGTCAGATCGTAGCGAATTTTTGACCCCTGGGGTATAATTAAGATATTCAATGATCAACCAGAAAAAGATCGAAAAAGCCGTAAAAGATATATTGATCGCGATCGGCGAGGATTTAAACCGCGAGGGCTTGAAGGAAACGCCCAAACGCGTCGCCGAGATGTATGCCGACCTGTTCTCCGGCCTGCATAAAGATCCATCCAAAGAACTGACGACTTTCAAGCAGGGCGAGCATGAGGAAATGGTCATTGTTAAAGACATTCCTTTCTATTCCATCTGCGAGCATCATCTTGTTCCTTTTGTCGGCAAGGCCCACGTCGCCTATATCCCGAGATCGGGCAGGGTAACGGGACTGTCCAAGCTGGTCAGGGTAGTTGAGGGCTATGCGAAAAGGCCGCAGGTGCAGGAACGTTTAACTTCCGAAGTCGCCGATACGATCATGGAAAAGCTGGCGCCTCATGGCGTTTTGGTCGTGATCGAGGCCGAGCACCTGTGTATGTCAATGCGGGGAGTTAAAAAACCCGGGACTACCGCGGTCACTTCGGCCGTCAGGGGGGTCTTCAGGAAAGACGCCAAGGTCCGCTCCGAAGCCCTGGCCTTGATCAAACCTTAGTGATAAATCGCGTCTTAATCGCTTTCTGGCCAATAATTATCTGTTTTTACCTTACCGGCTGCGCCGAACATTCGATCTCCAGCAATAAAAATCCAACCGTCAAGAACGCCGTCACCATCACGATCGATCTTTGCCCGTCCAGCAAACCTTACGAAGCCAAACTGTTCAAGGCCCTGGAAGGGTTGGGACAAAGGGCCGGCCAACCTCTGCCGGTGACGATCTTTGTCTCCGGCCGCTGGATCGAGCGGCATCAGGACGAGCTCAAAGTGCTTAAAAAGATGTACCTGAACATTACCTGGGGGAACCATTCGTATTCTCACCCGGTCGCGGACGACTTTCTGAACAACCCGAAAGTAAATTTCCGGCGGGAAATGCTGAAGAATATCACCGCCATGGAAAAGTTCAGCCTTCAACCCTCCCGCTACTTCCGCTTTCCCGGCCTCCGGCATAACCGGCAGCGCCTGGAACAACTCGCCGCGCTCGGTTATATTTCCGTTGATTCCAATGCCTGGCTGGGGAAGATACACTGGTGGCACCGCTTCGTTGGCGGCAGGATCAAGGCTGGTTCAATTATCCTTATTCATGGCAACGGCAATGAACGGGCGGGGGTGGTCGACGAATTTATCGCCTGGCTAAAGCGGAACAAAAAGTACCGGATCGTCCCCTTGAGCGATTTTATCCCGGTAGTTTCCTCGTCAGGAACGCCCGAAGCAGTTCGGCCGTAGACTGATTCAAGCCGGCAGTGTTGCTCTTCCCGGTAATCAGATCGCAGCCTTTTTATTGAAATTTCCGTCTAATCATGCCGACAAATCTTCATGACTTATCCATCTATCAGCATTAGGGCTTTAGCCTGGGCAAAAAGGACGGCGCCGATGCCTCTGCAGAAAGTCTCCGGTGGCCTTACCAACGCAGCTGGCAGTTTAATTCAAAGGACAGTAAAACCAAGCTATGAGATAGGCGGATATAGAAAACTATCTCATCTCTATAATCAACAATTAATGGCGTTGACTGCCGATTCAGCCGGAACAACAAGACAAGCCAAAGAAACCGTGGACCTTATTGTGATCCCGGAAAGTCCCTACATTCATTTCGGCAGAGAGTTTGGGAAAGATGAACTATTGGCTCTGGGAGTCGGAGCCGGGGCAACGGCGTTGGCCAATATTTTATTGGACTGGCTTTATGACGGTCATTGTCCGTTGCATATCAAAGCGCCGATACTGGCGGTCGTTCAACCGGTCGTGGAAAAACCGATGCTGGTCTTCCGGCATATAAAAAACGCTTATGATAATGCCGAGCCGGCCGGTAAACATGATTTGAGCTGGCTCCTTGGGATAGCGAAAAAAGGTTTAAAGGACGGCTGGCCGACGCTAAAGGCCGACATCATTTACCATGATTCCAACCAGGCGATTAACATGGGGATATTAACTTGTTTATTCGATCCCCAGACCAGCTGGTTAAAAGCCGCTATTTTACAAGCAGTTTCATTTACAACGGCATTCCTGGAAGCGGTCTTTCTTGAAGTCAAAAGTGTTACTCTTAAACACGTCCTTTACAGCCGGAAATTACATAAGATAGGGTTCGAATCGGAACGATATTATGAATTAAGGTACATGATCGTCCCGGACCGGCCGGCCAACGATCCAACGGCGGTCTTGCAAAATATCGCCGATAAATTCGGCCTAACGAGGTTTGATGTTGGCATTCGGTATCATGACAAATATGTCCGGGAAGCCACCCTGGCAGGATTTAATGATTGGGGCGCTTCAACTCGCTTCAGAGACCGGCCGACGGAAAACGGGAAGGGCTTTATGCGCAGTGTCCAGGTTGTTTTTACCAAGCCATTTGAATTGGCGCGCGAAAAAAGGGGGGCCTATAATTGTTTTCCGGTGGAAAAATGGAAACATTATTATTTGTTTCCTGATAATAGAATGTACTGGCAGGCGGCTGAAATCCCTGAACAAAGAGTAGGAAGGGTCATCAAGCGTATTGAGGGGAAAGGCGATTATCATGAAGTTAAATTCTGGCGTTGCGGAGCCAGCGATCCAAAGGGCCTTTTGGTAACGATCGATATCCCTGACAGGTCAGGAAAAGAAGACACGGCCAGCCCCTATTTAATTGAAGTAAAAGTCCGGAAAAATTTAAAGTTATTGGTCGCCTTTAACAACTTTCTTTTAAGAGAATATCCGGCCGATCCAATCACCAAAAGCAAGTTCGAACTTACCACCGGTAAGCTTATTTGATCTTAGCCGGGGAGCTTCTCCGTCAGGAAAGATTTTAATAAAATCGCCGTCGAATCGTTAAGCCCGTCAATATCGATCGTTTTTGTCGCGTGATATTTCAATATCCTGTTCCGCTGCTCAACTCCCAGTTTCTTTCCCAATTCAACTCCGAACTGGTCGAAGCTATTGATACCCCAGATGAAGCCTTTGGCTGCCGCGCGATGCTCCGTCCAGGCTAGAAGTAAGCCGGCAGTGAACGGGGTAAGTTCTTTAAGCAGAAGAGAACTTGACGGCCGGTTCCCGCTGAAGTTCTTTGGCAAATAATCATCTTGCTTGCCGAATGCCAGAGCGTCCGGCTGGGCAAAGAAGTTGGTCATCAATTCTTCATGATGGGTGACCGAAGTGGGTGACGATTCGCCAAGCTGGTACTGCGGTTTAATAAAGCCGATAAAATCGCAGGGAACGATCTGCGTTCCCTGATGAATTAATTGATAAAAAGAATGTTGGCCGTTCGTCCCCGGTTCGCCAAAAACGACCTCGCCCGTATCAAACGATAAAGATTTGCCATCCAGATCGACCGACTTGCCGTTGCTCTCCATCTCGACCTGCTGGGTATGCGCCGGCAGTTTGCCCAAGCTTTGGGAATAGGGGAGGAGCGCCCGGGTCTTGACCCCCAGGAAGTTGATGTTCCAGATATCGAGCAGGGCCGAGAGGACCGGGATATTCTCTTCAAAGGGGGCATGCAAAAAGTGCGTGTCCAGCCAGTTAGCCCCTTTAAGTATTTGTTCGAAATTATCGTAACCGAGATAGAGTGAAAGGGGCACCGCGCCGACGGCCGAAGTCGCGCTAAAGCGGCCGCCAACCCAGTCCCAAAAACCGAACATATTCTCCGGGTCGATCCCAAAGGCCTCAACTTTATCTTTGGCTGTCGAAACCGCGACAAAATGTTTTTTAATAACGTCGGGTGAAGAACCGAGTGACGATTGCAGCCATTGCTTGGCGGTTTCGGCGTTCTTCATTGTTTCGGCGGTGGTAAATGTTTTGGAAATCACCACCACCAGCGTATCTTCAGGGTCAAGACCGGCTGTTTTCCGGGCAAAATCGGTCCCATCAACATTGGCAATGAAGACCAGTTTTTTCCCTTTGATCGCATAGGGGGCGCAAGCTTCCGCCAGGTACTCCGGTCCGAGATATGATCCGCCGATGCCGATGGCAACGATATTATTTAACTTATTTTGCGCGGCGAATTTCTTGATCTTGGCCAGGACTTCTTTGACTTCCGGATGATGGTCCGGATCCCGCAAGGCGACATGAAGAACCTGGCGTCCCTCGGTCACGTTGACCTTTCCGCCGTTGAACATGTCCTTGATCTTCGCTCGCAAGCCGGTCTCTTCGGCTAAACGAAGCAGCAGGCCGATCACGGTTTCATCGACTAACTGGCGAGAATAGTCAAAATAGAGATGCTCGGTCCTAACCGCGCGTCTTATAAATGAGGTCTTGAGGTCAGGCTTATATGACTTTTGATAATTCTTGAGCTCGAGAAAACTTTGAACCAGATTGAAGTGCTGATTATCCGCCATAGTTTTAAATTATAGCAGATTTAGACCCCCATCAGCATCGGATAAACCTGATCGTGGATTGTCTGCCAGTGCTCTTCGCCCTGGTAGCTTTCGATGTAAAGCTTACCCTTCAGTTCGGTACCGGAAGCGCGGGCCGCGAACCAGGAGCCGTCATCTAAAATCACTTTCGTGCCGCCGATAGCGGCACCGTTGCCGGGAGCGGTAGTCAGTATCTGAACGATCCGGCGGCCGGCAATCTCGGCTCCGACACTCAACCTGTTAGCCAGAGTTTTGACATTCTTTCTGAACGCGGTAACATTTTCCGTATTCAAAGTAATGTCGGCTCTCTTGTAGAACGGGTCACCGTAGCGCGGCACCAGGATTTCTCTGTAAATTTGCGAAGGCGTTTTCCCTATTCTGGCCACGATCTCGGCCGAAAGAAGCGCCAGGGCAAATCCGTCTTTATCGGTCGTCCAGGTCTTGCCGTCCAGGGTGAGGAAAGAGGCGCCGGCACTCTCTTCGCCGCCGAAAGCCAGCCAACCTTCTGACAACCCTTTAACAAACCATTTGAAGCCGACCGGGACTTCGTAAAGCTCATGGTTTAAAAAACCTTTAACAACTCTGTCAATCATGCTGCTGCTGACGATCGTTTTTCCTATTTTCAAGTTTCTTGACCACTGCGGCCGGTACTGCAGCAGATACCAGATGGCGACGGAGAGATAATGGTTCGGATTCATCAGCCCGTCGGGAGTGACGATCCCATGTCGGTCAAAATCGGTATCGTTGCCGAAGGCGATCTGATATTGATCTTTCAAGCTGATCAAACTTGCCATGGCGTCCTTGGAAGAACAATCCATACGGATCGTTTTATCGCTGTCAACAGTCATAAAGCCAAACGTCGGATCAACCACATCATTAACGACCGTGAGATCGAGACCGTATTTTTCCGCGATCGGAGCCCAATAATGGACCCCAGAGCCGCCCATCGGATCGGCGCCGATCTTAATTTTCGCGGCATGGATCGCTTCAAAATCAACTACCCTGGCCAAGTCGGCAACGAACGGGGTGATAAAATCTGTTTCCTTGACTGTACCGGCACCTCTGGCCGTTTCAAATGGGGTTGCATTAACCCCTTCGTTATTATTGTTAATTAGCTGATTGGCCCGATCCTGAACCCAGCCGGTGACATCGGTGTCCGCCGGACCGCCATGTGTCGGGTTATATTTAAAACCACCATCCTGCGGCCCATTGTGAGAGGGAGTGATGACAATGCCGTCCGCCAGTCCGTTTGACCTGCCGTGGTTATGATTGATAATCAGGCGCGAAATGACCGGGGTAGGAGTGAATTCATCATCTTTGTGACAAACGACTTCAACTCCGTTAGCAGCCAAGACCTCCAGCGCGGTCTTGAACGCCGGAAAAGAGAGGGCGTGGGTGTCAAAACCGATAAAGAGGGGACCGGTCGTTCCTTGAGTTGCCCGGTATTCGCAGATCGCCTGGCTGATCGCCGCGATATGCCGTTCGTTGAAAGAGCCGGTCAGAGAACTACCGCGGTGGCCGGAGGTGCCGAATTCGACCGGGTGCGTCGGCTTCAGGTCATAATAGGCCGCGACCAGCTGACTGATATCGATTTGCATCTCTGGCGGAGCTTTTTGGCCGGGAATTATCTCTGGTGTCTTAGTCATTTGATTTCTATTATACCATTTCGCTTTCGATTCGGTTATAATCTAGGGGTAATTAGCGTGAAACAAACAGTTAACCTGGCTGGTTTAATAGTTGATAACGTTACCCTGGTTGAGGCTGTCGCCAAGGTCGAGGGGTTCATTGCCTCCGGCCAGCCGCATTTAGTCGCCACCCCTAATCCCGAAATGATCGTCACCGCCCAGGACGACCAGGAGCTGCGTGACATCCTCAATAAAGCCGACCTCCGCATCCCCGACGGGATCAGCATGGTCGTCGTTTCCCGGATACTGGGGACGCCGCTGCAGGAGCGGGTCAGCGGGATCGACCTGATGCTTAAGTTATGCGAGGTCAGCGCGGTCAAAGGGTATAAGATATTTCTCCTGGGGAGTGCGCCGGCCGTCCCCGAAGAAGCGGCCAAGAAATTAACCGCGCTGTTCCCGGGCTTGAAAGTAGTCGGCACCCAGCACGGTTATTTCGGCGGTGATGATCCTGCCGTGCTGAAAAAGATCATGCATACCGAACCCGATCTCCTTTTTTGCGGGCTCGGCGCCAGCCGCCAGGAGAAGTGGCTCAATCATCACCTGGCGGAGCTAAAGACCGTCGGGATGGTGATCGGCGGCAGTTTAGATGTTATTTCCGGCCGGAAAAAACGGGCGCCCAAATGGGCCCAAGCGCTCTATATCGAATGGCTCTACCGCTTATTTTCTGAACCACAGCGCTGGAAAAGACAGCTCGCCCTGCCGAAGTTTTTATGGTTGGTGTTCACCCGGCGGTAAGGATATACTGTTATAGTGAAACGCCTAAAACAGATTGCTATCGTAATAGTAATAATTGCCTCGGTCCAAAGCATCGCTTATTCCGAGGATCGGCCTTTTGGTGTCGTAACGACACCTTCAGTTAACAACCAAACGAGGGAAGCAAACACAGAAGCAACCACCCTGGCGCAATTTAACCTGGGGCTATCCGTTAGAGCCGAATCCAGGCCAACCTGGGGATATGAACTGGAGATCTGGAAAGATATTCACGGTCTAAATATTTATTACGGCTCTCAATCCGACATCATTAGCACAATTGAATTAAAATATAAACTTAAACTAACTAAAGAGAACTATTGCGGCGCCGGCCTCGGAGAATTCCGGGACGCGATAAAAGTCTCCTACGCTCTGCCCAATTGGATAACTACAGGTGAGGCTATTTCCCAATCATTATCAATATTTATCGGTTCGGAAAAACAAATAATAGATCCGTTACTGGCCAATGTCGAATTGGGATTGATCTTCCCAAGCATCAAAAGTATTTATGGTGAGCAGCCATACCCATTTATCGTTCCTAAAACTCGATTTTATCTTACCCTTGGCTTGAAATATTTCTTCTAAGCCATACAACTTACCCGGCTTTAATCAAGCTTTATTCGTAACTATTCAGGTATCACTGCCCTCATCTAGTTTCGTTTTAGGCTATGGCCCTTCTCCCGGCGGGAGAAGGTTTTTTCCTTAACAATCCCCCCTCTCCCTTTGGGAGAGGGGGCTACACTTTGGCATAGATAGGGTGAGGGCTGAATAGTTACCTTTATTCTTAATTCATCTCATGTTATAATCCGTCCATGAGCGAAGTTTTACTGGACATAGATCTGCCCGGGATAAAACAGTTCAAAAAAGGGAAGGTCCGCAATGTTTTTGACCTGGGTGATGAGCTTCTCCTCGTTGCTTCCGATCGGATCTCCGCTTTCGATTCCGTCATGCCGAACGGTATTCCCGATAAAGGGGCGATCCTGACCCAGATTTCACTCTTCTGGTTCGACTTTACTAAGAACATCATCAAAAACCATATCATCGAAGCGAATGCCGATAAATACCCGGCGGCACTGCAATCTTTCAAGAGTAAACTGGCCAAGCGCTCGGTTATCGGCCATAAAGCCGAATTGATCCCGGTCGAGTGTGTTGTGCGCGGTTATCTCTCTGGCTCCGGTTGGAAAGATTACCAGAAGTCGGGCGCGATCTGCGGGATCAAACTGCCGGCCGGACTGACGGAATCAGCCAAACTCCCCGAGCCGATCTTCACCCCGACCACTAAGGCGGAGCAGGGGCATGACCTTAATATCACCCAGAAAGAGGTTGAGGCACTGGTCGGCAAAGCGACCGCCGACACTATCAAGGCCAAAACGATCGCCCTTTACCAGGCCTGCGCCGAGTATGCCCTGCAAAAAGGGATCATTATCGCCGACACCAAGTTTGAGTTCGGCTTCCATAACGGCGAAATCATCATTATTGATGAGATGCTGACCCCCGACTCATCCCGCTTTTGGCCGCAGGCGCTCTATAAGGTTGGCCAATCCCAGCCAAGCTACGACAAGCAATTCGTCCGGGACTACCTGGAATCGATCAAATGGAACAAGGAACCGCCAGCGCCAAAACTACCCGAGGAGGTGGTGCAAAAGACGCGGGAAAAGTATCTCGAGGCCTACACTAAACTGACAGGTAAGAAAGAACTTTAGGAGGTTCACCATGGATATCGGCAAAGCTTTTGTTGACGCCTGGAATATTTACGTCAAGAATTTCGTCATTATCATCCTGGCCGGGATCGTCGCCATGATCCTCGGCATCCTGGTCGCTCCGCTGGTCGGTTTTCAGATGATGTTCGTCAAAGCCAAACGCGGTGAAGCGATCTCTTTCAATGATATTTTCGCCCCTTTCAGCAAATTCATCCCGCTCGCCCTGGGCGCCGCCTGGATATTTATTCTCCTCTGCCTGGCCTTTTTCCCGATGGCGATCGCTTTCTGGCTCAATTGGAACTGGCTGGGAATGATCCTGACGGTGGCCGCGATCGTCTGGGATATTTACGTTGGCGTTGGGTGGCTCTTTGCCCTCCTCTTGATCTATGAAAAGGGGTTGGGGATCAACGCCGCCCTGAAGGCCAGCCGGGAGATCGTCGGCAAGAACAATTGGTGGCTCGTCTTCTTACTCGTCATTCTGGCCGGATTCGTTTCCGGCCTCGGGAATATCGCCTGGGGCATCGGTGCCATCTTGACCATGCCGCTGGGGACAGGAGCCATCGCTTGTGCCTACGCTGAGGCTGCGAAATAAGACTAAAAAAATAACTATCGGCCGGCTGGTGATCGGCGGCGGTAACCCCGTCGCCGTCCAGTCGATGACGAAGACGATAACTTCGGACATTGACGCCACGGTCCGGCAGATCAACGAACTGGCCAAGGCTGGTTGCCAGATAGTCCGTTGCGCTGTTCCGGACCGGGAGTCGGCCCTGGCCCTAAAAGAGATCAAACGGCAGATCGGCCTGCCGCTGGTGGCCGATATTCATTTTAACCATGAGTATGCCATCCTGGCGGCGGAAGCCGGGGTCGATAAGCTCCGGATCAATCCCGGTAATATCGGCGCGCCGGCCAAGATCGCGGCGGTCGTGAAGGCGGCCCGGGACCACGGTATCCCGATCCGGGTCGGGGTCAATTCCGGCTCGCTGGAAAAAGATATCCGCAAGAAATATAAGGGGCATGTCACCGCCGAAGGGTTAGTCGAAAGCGCTCTGCGCAATGTCCGGATCCTGGAAGATTTGAAGTTCCGGGAGATCGTCATCTCGATCAAGGCGACCTCGGTCCCGCTGACGGTCAAAGCTTACCGGTTGATGGCCGGCAAGACGGCTTATCCGCTCCATGTCGGGATGACGGAGGCGGGGATCCCGAAGATCGGGATCATCCGTTCAGCCGCCGGGATAGGGGCAGTCCTGGCTGCCGGAATAGGGGACACTATTCGGGTCTCGTTGACTGGCGATCCGGTCGAAGAGGTTCGGGTCGGTTATGAGATCTTGAAGTCGCTGGAACTGGTCAACCGCGGGGTGACGATACTTTCCTGCCCGACCTGCGGCCGGACCGGGATCGATGTTGTCGGTGTAGCCACAGAGATCGAGGCCAGGACCCGCGAGATCAAGGAGCCGCTGACCATCGCCATCATGGGGTGCGAAGTGAACGGCCCCGGTGAAGCGGCCGACGCGGATGTCGGCTTGGCCGGCGGCAATGGGGTCGGGTTGATCTTCCGGGCAGGGAAGGTGGTCCGCCGAGTCCCCGAGGCCGAGATGGTCGAGGCACTGCTGGACGAGATCGAAAGTATGGTTAGCAACAAGAAGGGAGCAAACCGGTGATCGAACGTTATACAATGCCCAAGATGCGCGAGATCTGGTCGGAAGAGAACAAGTTCCGCAAATGGCTGGAGGTGGAGATCGCCGCCTGCGAGGCCTGGGCCGGACTGGGGAGAATCCCCCGGGAAGCGTTGGCCAAGATCAAGCGGAAAGCTTCTTTCGAAATCGAACGGATCAATGAGATCGAGAAAGAGACCAACCATGACCTGATCGCCTTTCTGACCTCGGTCGCCGAAAAGGTCGGCCGGGATTCACGCTTTATCCATCTTGGCCTGACTTCATATGATGTGGAAGACACCGCCCGCTCGATGCAGCTTCGCGATGCGGCCGATCTGATCATCTTGGATATTGAGGACGCCATCAAGATCCTGAAACGCCGCGCCAAAGAAGAAAAACACACGGTGATGATGGGCCGGACCCACGGCGTCCACGCCGAACCGGTCACCTTTGGTTTAAAACTACTCGTCTGGGTAGCCGAGATGGAGCGGAACCTCGACCGGATGCGCCGCGCCCGGGAAGTCATCTCGGTCGGCAAGATCTCCGGAGCGGTCGGCACCTACGCTTCGGTTGACCCGCGGGTCGAAGAATATGTCTGCAAGAAACTGAAGCTGAAAGCGTCCCCGGCCTCGACCCAAATATTACAAAGGGACCGCCATGCCGAGTTCATGGCGACGCTGGCGATTGTCGCCGCGACGCTCGAGCAATTCGCCACCGAGATCAGGAACCTCCAGCGGACCGAGATCTGGGAAGTGGAAGAGCCGTTTGGCAAAGGACAGAAAGGATCGTCGGCCATGCCGCACAAGAAGAACCCGATCACCTGCGAGCGGATCGCCGGCCTGGCCCGGGTCATCCGGGGGAACTCCCTGGCCGCCCTCGAAAATGTCGCCCTCTGGCACGAGCGCGACATTACCCATTCCTCGGTCGAGCGGGTGATCTTTCCCGACAGCTGCCTGTTGCTCGATTATATACTGCAAAAATTCTGCTGGGTCATGGATGGATTGGTCGTCTTCCCGCAGAACATGAAGAAAAATATCGACAAGTCGCAGGGGCTGATCTTCTCGCAAAAGATCCTTTTGCTCTTGACCGATAAAGGGCTGACCCGGGAAGAATCTTATAAGATCGTCCAGACGGCGGCGATGAAGGCGCGCGCTTCCGGCCGCAACCTGAAAGAAGAGTTGCTCGACAGCCGCGACGCGCGGAAGCATCTTTCCGCGGCCGAGCTCGACGCTATATTCGATATCCGCAACCATCTCAAGAACATTGACGTCATCTTCAGGAGGTTTGGATTATAATGGCAAAAGTCAAAGTTTATATCACCCCGAAAAAAGGGGTGCTTGATCCGCAGGGGAAGGCGGTCGAGGCCTCGCTTCATTCGCTCGGTTATAAGAACGTCAACGACCTCCAGATCGGCCGCTATATCGAGCTCGACCTGGGCGGGCAGGATGTCAAAAAGGCCGAGAAACAGGTCAATGAGATGTGTCAGAAGCTCCTGGCCAACCCGGTTATCGAAGATTTCCGTTTCGAGGTCATCGTCTAATGAGATTTGGGGTCATCGTTTTTCCGGGATCGAATTGCGACAGCGACTGTTACAACGTCGTTAAGAACGTCCTGAAGCAGCCGGTCGATTATGTCTGGCACCACGAGACCGACCTCAAGCGTTTTGACTGCCTGATCCTCCCCGGCGGCTTCTCCTACGGCGACTACCTCCGCTGCGGGGCGATCGCCCGTTTCTCCCCGGTCATGGAATCGGTAAAATCTTTTTCTGATAGGGGAGGGTTGGTGATCGGGATTTGCAACGGTTTCCAGATCCTGACCGAGGCCGGACTCCTCCCCGGCGCCTTGAAGCGGAATGATAACCTCCAATTTATCTGCAAACCGGTCCGGCTGAAGGTGCAAAACGACCGGACCCCGTTCACGAAAAAGTGCAAAAAAGGCCAGCTTTTGACCATTCCGATCGCCCATGGCGAAGGGAACTATATCTGCGATAAAGCGACCCTGGCCGAGTTGAAGAAGAACAAGCAGATCGTTTTCACTTACCAGGGAGAGAATCCGAACGGCTCTGTCGCCAAAATTGCCGGTATCTGCAATAAAAAGCGCAATGTCCTGGGGATGATGCCGCACCCGGAGCGCGTTTCAGAGCAGCTGCTTGGCTCGGAAGACGGTTTAGCGATCTTCCAGTCTATCTTGAGCTATAAATGAATATTGGTCTACGATTGCTGGCGGTAGCGCTATTTCTCTCTCTTCTTTCGCCGTGTTTTGCCTTTAGATTGGATAAGATCGATGCTGTTTCCGACTTCCATATCGGCCTGACCACCGGTATCGGCACCGGGCTCAACTTTGGGGTTTCGGCCAGATTCTTGCCTGGAAACCTAAAACCCGGCCTAGAAGTTGAACAATTGATCACCGATGTCGATTATTCAGCTATGATCCACGGCCTAAAACTTGGCTTATTATTAAATCTAAAGATAGATGAAAACATATATATAAACGGCCATTATGGCAATAGCCAGTTCCGGTCCAGCAAAAACATCATATATAAAGACCTTGCGGGCAATAGCCAGACAATTGTTGCCGACCAACTGACCATGGGCAGTTACTGTGGCATCTCGCTGGATTATCTTATGCCAGATTGGGGTGTTCTGATCACCCCCAAGTACCTTATAAATTCGATCAGCGGGCAGGGTCCTGTCAGCCAGTTTGACTTCAATATCGGTAAAACCTTTTAAATCTCCTTAGTCCGGACAATTAACCTGAATAACAACTGTGCATAACAGGGCAAGTGGTGATTTTTTTGGCCCACCAGAGCTAAATATTGGCTATTCGTCACCCCTTCGTATCTTGACATAAGATATATTATGCGACACTACATCTTGGTTAAAAAGAACGCTTTTTAGGGCTACCCTGCGGCTCATTAACCTCAAACTTCTAACCTCAAACCTCAAAACAATACCCAAAAAGTAATAAACAAATCCCAATCTCTTGGCATTTGATCTTTGATCTTTCTGATTTGTTTGGATGTTGGATGTTTGAGGTTGGAGGTTACTATCCGGCCTTGGCACAAGTTAGTTCCCCCACCCCCCACCGCAAGAAAATAACCCTTTTTTACGATAAATATAGTAGAATAACAGCCATGGCTGAACCTATTAGGGTACCTTTAATACCTGCCGCAGGGAGCACGGAAGCGGCTATGGCCGGGGTGCAGGGCATTGTTTTTACCGCTACTGACCGGAAGCTCATCGAGGACCGCACCGGAGCCGAGATCAACAAGACCAGCACGTTCCTGGAGGCGATGTCTAAGAAGCAGTCAATTACCGACCGGATCGAAGATGAGCATTCCGAGGTTAATTCCCACGTAGAGATTGGCGTTAAACCACCCCAGGATGTCAAAGGGCTAAAAAGAAGGATCAAAGACCATGATCGGATCATTAAATACTCAAATATTACCGCGCCCCATGAACGGGTCGAGATAACCGGGATAACCCCGGAAGCCGAGCTAGCCGCCGAGGAGCGGCCAACAACCGACCCGGCCAAGACCGCAACCCCGCCAGTCGATAGCCAGCCCCACTCCGAAATGATCGCTAAAACGACCGCCATCGCCAAGGAATTGAACCTCAACCCGGCCGAGCTGTTCGACAAGTTTGCCCTGGAGCAATCCCAGTTATTCTCCCTGGTCGCCAAGATCAAAGACCTCCACCTGAAACGGCTCCTGGCCGGCAGCCGGGCGGAATTCGAATCGTTCTCTGATGAGATCAAGCGCGAAACGCTCGCTTCGGTCCGGGAAGAAGCCCGGGATTGGCTGGACCACCAGCTTGATGGCTTGACCCGAGGCGCGGCGGAATATAAGCTTAACTTGTTAAAGTCACTGCAGTCGATGCATTATGATGACAGGAAAAATGACAGCGTCCAATGGCTGCGGAAGGTCATCGACAAATTGGCCAAGCCGGAGAACTAGTTCAACCCCGCCAACTTGTGAGTTTGAGGTATCACCAACACTCTTTTTAGCTTCCTTTTGGCTGTCGCCTCAAAAGCTAGCATCTGTTCGGCCGATGGCCGATGCTTGATCGCCCCATGCGGCGTGACTGGCTGTAAAACCAAGGGGATTTTATCATCCACCGCCGCGATCAAAGAGGCCGCCTCATCTATCTCTTTGATAGTGGATTCCTTAGCAAAAACAACCTTCACAAAAACATCTTTAAGGTAAGCCGTCTCCAAGGCCTTCTTATGTTCCTTCCAATATGGAGAGAGGCCGGTCGCGCTTGGCAGTTTAAGGTCCAAGGCAATGATATCGACCAGCTCGATCACTTCAGCCAGGTGGTCCGGCAAGACCCCGTTCGTTTCTAAATAGACCGGGAGCTTGACCTCTTTTTTCAGCGCCGGAAGGAATTCCTTGAGGAAATCGACTTGCAGGAGCGGCTCGCCACCGGTCAGGCTAACCGAATGGCAGGCCCCGGCCGGTTTATTCAAAGAGGCTATCAATTCAACCAACTGACCGACCTCGACCGGATTATTCCGTGTTTCGAACTTATGGGTACCAGGAACCGGCTCAAACTTGAAGGTTGGGGATATAACCAGGGCCTGGGGTGAATCGCAATACTGGCAAGAGAGGTTACAACCGGCAAACCGGACGAAGATCTGCCTCACCCCAACGTACAGCCCCTCCCCCTGGATTGAGGCAAAGAGCTCATTAAGCTGGGCTTGGGCTGGCATATAGACGAATTGTAGCAACGAATGGGGGCTGAAGCAATGAAATGGTGGTGGTTTAGACAGTTATGTCGACTTGGGGTTTGGGAAGTCTTAGAGCCGCTAAAACGGCGCTCATCTGACTGGTCAAACTGTCAAGAGGAGAGTTGGAATTAGTCTCGGTGGTCTTATTAACCTCACGAGCACTAGCCCCTGCCCTTTGAGCCAATTTATTTAATGGATTAATTAATGAATTAACGTTACTGATCATAGTACATTCCTGCCATACATCTATCGGCAGGTTTGGGGAGAAATTTCAGGGTATTTATAAATCAATAAAATCCCTTTTATTCTAGACTCTACCCCTAATATCCGGATTAATGCAATAGAACGAATTGTTTAACAATCAAAATAAAAAGCTATTTTATGAGGAAATTACTATAAATGTATTTTCTCGCGACATTTTAATAGAATGGCCTTCCTTATTTCCCTGCCTTTTTCAAATATTTTCTTATTATAAAGATAACCAAAACAAAGATGGCAGATAGCATTTAACCAGTTAACGTTGTCTTTTAATGCTAAATAATCCATTATTGAATAAGCATTTATTACATGCTCTTCAAGCTTTTTATTTCTATCGATGAATTGCTTTAGATATTCAATTATTTCATTATTAAATTTTATAATATTATCTTTAATATCTTTTGATTGTTCTTTCAACAATTGAAAGTTCTCATAATACATCTTCTCAATTATTGAAATATCCTTATTATATCTATGGAAGTCCAAGTAAACACCGTGCATTTCATTTAGCACTTCCAAATATTTCAATGATTTAAGATTTATATAATCACACTGTATTGGTCTTAGATTAAAAAGCCACCTCTTATCTACATTTTTAGACAATGCTTCGAAATCTTTTCTGTTATCTGCTAATGTATCTAGCGCCATAATCAGCTCCTGGTAAAGAAGCCAGTTGCTATTATAATCATCTCTTTCTTTTTTATAATAATCAAAAAGAGATGTTACTAGAAAAGTAAAAATGCCGGCCCAAGCGGCACCCCAAAAGGCTGCTTGCATAATTTCTTGTTTTTGGATATATTTTGGAGAAAAAGTAACTAGTGTCGCTAAAATAATTATAAACAACAATCGACGTAAAATAAAGTCAATATTTATTTCTCTAAAAAACAACTCTTTTATATTTAGCATGCTAATAATAAGACTTTATCTTCTGTCTGACTTCTGCTTTTCTTGATTTATTAAGAGGATTATATAAATTATCATTAATAAATATCCACAGACCGCCTACTCCACCTTAAACTGGTCGTCCCCTATCCCCTTATTGACCTTGATGTTTTGGAACTGCATCTCGACCTTCATCTTGCCGGCCGGGGTGGTAACGTTGGAGAGGTTCTTGACCGGGATCCAGATATCGGCAATCTTTTGATACTCGATCACCGACTGGCTGACGAGCCGGCCTTTGGGATCGTACATCATGATCGAGGTCGGGATCATCTTGCCAGAGTCGACCACGAACTCCATTCGGCCAAAGAACTTGTTGGCTTCCTTAGGGGTGCCGGTGATAACGTAATCGTTCCCCTTCTTTTCCATGGTCAGGTTGAAATAATCGAGCGCCTTCTCGAAGTTCATCTCCTTCTGCGGTTCGGCCTGCCCTTTGGCTTGGCGCATTTTCTTCATGTCCTGGACCATCTTCTGGCCGGTCTCGGGATTGATGATCGCCATCTTGTCGCCGTTGGTGATGGTGATCTGCTTCATCGGGGAGAGCATCTCGACCTTCGACTTATCTTTCCCCTTGTTCCAGATCTTACCCTTCTGGGTCATTGTCTGCGGGCCTTGCCCCTTCGAGCCGGGCATAACCATACTGGAAGTGATGGTCGTGACGGTTTCCGCGTACATATCATTTATTCTCGATTGGTTGGACTGGATCTTGGAAACGAGGTCCTTCACCGACAGATCACCGGCCAGTGAAGGTGCGACGAGGGCAAGACAGAGGGCAAAAGAGACCAAGAGACCTATCAATTTACGCATTGGCTTTCCTCCTATTATTCGCCTTCGAACTCGGTCTGGGCATAGACGCTATACCCGGCCGCCTCGAGCTTTTTACGCCCGCCGAGGTCAGGCAGGTCAACGATAAAAGCCAACTCGACGATCTCACCCTGAAGTTTCCGGACCAGCTTGGCCGCCGCCAGGGCGGTCCCGCCGGTGGCGATCAGGTCGTCAACGATCAAGACCTTTTGCCCCTTCTCGATGGCATCTTTATGGATCTCGATAACGTCGGTGCCGTATTCCAGGGCATATTCTTCCCGCTCGGTTGCCGCCGGGAGCTTCCCTTTTTTTCTCACCGGGACGAACCCCTTACCCAGGACGAACGCGAGCGCGCCGCCGATGATAAAACCGCGCGAATCTATCCCGACGACAATATCAATCTCTTTGTTCTGATACCGTTTGATAAAGTCATCGATGCAAAGCTTGAAGCCGACCGGATCTTTCAGCAAAGTGGTGATATCGCGGAACATGATACCCTTCTTTGGCCAGTGAGGGATGGTCCGGATCCTTGATTTGATAGGCATTTTCTCTCCTTAAATTCGAATTACCAAATTCCAATGACGAACTAATCAACAACTAACAATTTTTAAACTGGTTATTGAGAAATTGAGATTTAGTTCGTCATTCGTCATTGAGATTTGGAAGTTACCTTCGAGATCTTTGGGATCACCTTTATCAGCAAAGTTTTCACTTTGTCGGCATTTTCCCTCATCCTCGCCATGACCATCTCATAGGTGACCGGCGCTTCACCTTCTTTCCAGCAGTCATAGTCGGTTGACATGGCGATCGTCTGGTAAGCTAGCGAAAGCTCCCTGGCCAGGACAACTTCCGGGCAGGTCGACATATTGATGATATCCGCTCCCCAGGCCCGGAACATGTGGCTCTCCGCCCGGGTAGAGAACCGGGGGCCTTCGATGGTGATGACCGTGACGTCCCGGTTGTATTTATAGCCGAGCTCGTCGCAGGTCGCGCAGAGGATATCGGTTAAACCTTTGTCATAGGGGTCGCTCATCGGCGTGTGGACTACGCTCTCGCTGAAGAAGGTCAGGTTGCGGTGGCGGGTAAAATCGATGAATTGTGAGGGGAAGACCAGGTTGCCCGGCTTGATCTCTTCGCGCAGGGAGCCGACCGCGGTGGCGGCCAGGATATGGGTGCACCCCTCTTCTTTCAGGGCTTGGATATTGGCCAGGTTGTTGATCTTGGTCGGCATGATGTTGTGTTCCTTGCCGTGCCGCGCCAGGATAACGACCGGGGTCCCGCCGATCTCGCCGCAGGTCAAGCTGGAAGATGGTTGGCCAAAACGGTTAACGACCTCTTTGACGACAGCTTGTTTCAATATTTGGGGGTCGTCGAGGCCGGACCCGCCGATCACGCCGATTTTTACCATGGGATAATTATACTCCTTTGTCTCCGTGGACGGGATAGACGTCGACCCGGAGGAGGAAGACGGTAAAACCGACGAAAAAGACGGCAACGATCAGAAGTAGCGAGATGAATTGCTGGAGATCGGCCCGAAGCATGGAGACCGCGATCGCGCCCAGGACCACCTGAACGGCGTAGAGGGTCAAGACGGTAGCACGCTGGGAGAAACCCATTAAATTGATCCGATGGTGGGAATGGTCCTTCCCCGGCTGGCTGAACTTCACTTTATGAAGAAAGCGGTTAGTAAAAACAAAATAGGTGTCAAAGATCGGGATACCGAGAATGATCAGCGGGACAACGAACGAGACGATCTGGAGGCGCTCGATACCGAGCGAGATCGCCACGTTCCACAGCGAGAAGAGGTTAAGCCGGATCGCCAGGTAGGCCATGATGAAGCCGAGGAATGTTGAACCCGCCTCCCCCAGGAAGATCGAGGCGGGATTGAAGTTGTAGCGGAGGAAACCGAGCGTTGCTCCCATGACCGCCGCCGCTGCCAAGAGTATCTCCGGCTGGCTGCTATTCAGCCCGAGCGCCAGGAAAATAGCCGCGGCGATGAAACAGACGCCGGAGACCAGGCCATCCATCCCGTCGAGCATGTTCATCGAGTTGGTCATAAAAGCAATAAAACCGATGGTCAGGAGCCAATTAAGCCAGGGGGTGCTGAAAAAGGTGAAATGGACCCCGGCCAGATAGACCAGGCCGGCGGCCAAGACCAGATGCGCTATGATCTTGCTGCGGGCGCGGACCTTGATGCCGGCGTCGTCGAGCGTACCGAAAAGGACGAATAAGAGGCCGATCACGGTCAGTCCAACGGTTTCCCGGGAAAGCCCCCCTACCGTCAATAAAGCAAGGGCAAAGGCGGAGAAAACGGCCATCCCACCCGTTAGCGGAATAGGTTTGTGATGGATCTTGCGGAAACCGGGTTTGTCGAGGATGTTGAGCTTGGTCGCAATTAGCTTGGCCAGCGGGGTCAGGATTAAAGCCGCGATCAAAGCGATCGTTAATGCCAGGAAGATCACTTGCTCACTATTTGCCTGACGGCGGAAGAGGCGCCAGGCGCGAAACTGGCTGCTTTTTGGATATTGTCCCAGTTCGCCTTGAACCACTCGATCGCCTTGGGCAATCCTTCTTCGAAGGTGGTGTTTGGCGTGTAGCCGATCAGCTTATTCGCCCGTTCGACCGAAGCGAGGATCCTGGATTTAGTATCCCATTTGCGGCGCGGGGCGAAATTGATCCCGGCTTTGTTCCCGGTCAGCTTATTGATCATTTCGGCCAGCTGTTTGATCTGGATCTCGCGGCCCGACGCCAGGTTGAACTCCTGGCCGATCGCTTCCGGCCTGACCCCTGCCCTAAGCAGGCCGTCAACAATATCGCCGACAAAGGTAAAGTCACGGGTCTCTTCGCCGGTCCCGGTAATAGGAAGCGCCTTGCCGCTCATCGCCCAGTAGATGAAGTTGGGGATGACATTGCGGTATTGGCCGGGGATCTCACCCGGGCCATAGGAGTTGAAAAAGCGGGTCTTAACACAAGGGACCTCATACTGGTGTTGGAAGAAGTTGCAGTAGAGCTCGCCCAGCATTTTGGTGATCTGGTAAGGAGTGCTCAAGTGCATCGACATAAAATCCTCCTTCAACGGCATCGGGGCGTGGCTACCGTAGATCGAACAGCCGGAGGACGCGTAGACGAACCGCTTAACCCCGGTCAGCGCGCTATATTCGAGGAGCCGGAGGGTCCCCATCCCATTGACTTGCAGGTCACTTTCCGGGTGGTCAAGCGAGTTCTGGTTAGCGAAGAAAGCGGCCAGGTGGAAAACATATTCCGGCCCTTCAAAGAAGACCCTTTTCAGCTTGATCTCGTCCAGAATATCCCCCTCGGAAAAGAGGACATTGGAGAGTGACGGAATATTCCATCTTTCAGCGGAGGAAAGGTCGTCCAGGACAATGACTTTGGCCGCCCCGGCTTCGGACAAGGCCCGGACCAGGTTTGAGCCGATGGCCCCGGCCCCACCGGTGACCAGGACCTTTTTCCCTTTGTATTCGTTCTTATAGTCCATTATTTTCTCCTTGAAAGAACTTCTTTGAAGATCGTTTCGTATCGGACCACGCATTTCTCCCGGGAAAAGGCCGCTTCCGCTCCGAGGCGGCCGTTCCGGCCCATGGTCTCGCGCAATGACGAGTCATTATACAATTTTCTGATAGCGGCGGCAAGCTCGGCCGGGTTATCTGGCTCAACCGCCAGGCCGCAATTGAATTCTGCCAGGATCTTGGGGGCATCCCCGGCCAGCGCCAGGCTCGCTACCACCGGTTTGCCGGCAGCCATAATGCTTAGCATCTTGCCCGGGACGACCGGAGTAGCCAGGTCTTTCCTTAAGGTGACCAGACAGACGTCTGAAGCATGCAGAATCTGGGGATAAATGCTTAACGGCTGGGTCGGGACAAAAAGGACGTTGGTCAGTTTTTTTTCTTTGGCCATCGTTTCTAACTCCGGCTTCTTGACCCCGTCACCAACGAGAACAAATTGGATATCCTTGTTCTCTTTTAATCTCTCCGCGGCGCCGATGACGACCTCCAGCCCTTGCGCAAATCCCATCACTCCGGCAAAAGAGACGACGAATTTCCCTTTAAGCTCGAATTTACGGTAAAAATCATTCTCTTTTCCGGCCGGTTTGATCCCGTCTATATCGACCCAGTTGTGGACCACTTCGACCGGATTATCTTTAGCCCCGTAAGAGCGGACATATTCCTGATTACCGGTGGAATGAACAGTAATGGCATCAGACCGCCGGTAAATAAACCGCTCCATCCAACGCGATACGGCGATCAGGAACTTGTTCTTTAACAGGCCAAGGTCGATCACCGTCTGCGGATAGAGGTCTTGGATATTGACGACGACCGGACAAGGTTTGAGCTTACCCAGCCAGAAGCCGGTAAGGCCAAGCGGCAAAGGGGGCGAATAGACCAGAATAACATCAGGCCGTTCCAGGAAAAGACCGCCCCAGAAAAAGATCAAACCAAGGATAAAATGTTCAAATCCTCTGATAATAGGGATAGTGCGCGCCAAAGGAGGCGTTTTAAACCGCCGAACTTTTACCCCCGACATCGTTTCTTGCGCCGGAATATTGGCCAGATCTGTCCCGTCGGCCACGTTATAGCGCGGCATCCGGGTGATGACCGAGACTTGATGCCCCCTTTTCACGAGCGACTCCGCCAATTCAAAGAAAAGGGTCGAAGCGGATTTGGTTTCCGGCGGGAAGGCTTCGGAGAGGATCAAAATGCGCATTTTTTAAATACCTTTGGATAGTGAAGGATCGAGCACTTTTAAAACAGCCTTTTTAACGCGATTCGGGGCTTCCAAGGCAATACCTGGCCGGTGAGCATCTCCGGGACCGAAAACGACGAACATTCCCGGTTTGATCGTGAAGTAGCTCCCCTCGCCATCCAGAAGTACGTAGTCTTCTTTGTACTTATATTCAGAAGTCACCCTTAGAGAACTAAGCGGCGCGTAACCTATCATCTCCTCTCCCCGGATGACGAGTTGCACGTCAAAATATCTCCGGTGAGCTTCCCAGAGCGCTTTTCCCCTAGGTATAGTTTCATATTCATTTATTGTGCCATAGAGATCATCACCATCAATCTCGAAACGTCCCAGCGGAAGACGGGAAAGATCGTTCGTCTGCAGGTATTTAAACGCTTGCTCGAGGCGGGGATTTAGCTTTAAATATATATTTAAGTTATTAAATAAGTCGATTATCATGAATATCCTGCGGCTTTCCCGTCTGGAGCGACTCCATGACGGCGAAAGTCGCCAGAGTGGTGTAAAGGTATTCCGAATAATCGACTGGCACAGGCCGGCCCTGTTTGATCGCGTTAAAGAACAGGTCGAATTCGTTCTGATAACCACGATCGATATTGAACTTCCTCTTGTGCTCGCGCTTGCCGTCCCGGATGAATGTCAGCTCGGTAAAGTTATCGATCACGTAGCTCTGGTTATTGCCGAAGACCTCGATCCGCTCGCGAGGGATCCCTTTATGCCCGACCGAGGTGTAAAGGAGGGTCGCGACCGAGCCGTTCTTCATTTTCAGCGTGATGGCAATATTATCCTCATTCGTTACCTGGCCATTGTCGGACGAGATCGTTTCGGCAAAAACCCGGACCGGAACGGAAGAAGTCGCGTATTGGATCGAATCGATAAAATGGCAGACTTCGCCGATGACACGTCCGCCCCCTTCCTTGTTCAGCACCCAGTGCGCTTTAGGCACGAACCCGGCATTGACCCGGCAATTGACGGTGACGGCTCCGCTTTCCCCCATTAGTTCTTTCGCCCTGACGGCCAACGGAGAAAACCGGCGGTTGAACCCGACCATCAGCCGTTTACCGCTGCGTTTATAAGCCTCGGTTATCCGTTTTACTTCTTCCTCATTAAGCGCTAACGGTTTTTCGGCAAAAACATCCTTACCGGCTTCCAGAGCTTCGACAATCATCTGGCAGTGGAGATCGTGCCGAGTGGCAATGATCACCGTGTTGATCTGCGCATCTTTGAGTATCTCTTTATAATCGGTAGTGCAGTATTCAAAACCGAACTGGTTGGCGACATTGCGTCCCGACGAGCCGGTCGCCGTCGCGACGCCTCGCAAAGCGATCCCTTCGATCTTTTTCAAGCAGGGAATGATCGTGACATTGGAAAAGAGACCGGCCCCGATCATGCCAACCACCGGTTCTCCAGGCGCATAGCTGACCGGGGGATTTACAATAACTTTATTTTCATGCTCTTTGGCCGCATCATATTCGAGCAGGACGCCCAGATAATAAGGATGCTCTTTGCCAAGCAAAAGTTCATAGGCACGAAGCGCTTCATCGATCTTATAGCGGTGAGTGATGATCGGACCCATTTTGACCCGGCCGGAGGCGATCAGGTTCATATATTCTTCCATGTTGCCGGCCTGGGTCCAGCGGACCAGTCCGATCGGATAATTATTACCCTTGAATTCCCAATTGGCGTCATATTTTCCCGGCCCGGTCGCCCTCGATACTATCAGAGAAAGCTCTTTATCAAAAAAGACATTGCGCGGCACATCAAGTTTGACCAAACCGCAGGCGACGATCTTCCCTTTTTCCCGCGTAATCTCGGCGGAGAGGTTCAGCGGATCATTGCTGCCGGTCGAGGCCATGATGATCGCCGCGTCAAAGCCGTGACCGCCGGTCAGCAGTTTTGTTTTTGTCACCGCTTCGTGCCAATCGGTTGAACCGTCTTTTGCCCCCAGCTTAATCGCCAGATCGACTTTCTTCCTGTCCAGATCATAACCGAAAGCCTCGCAGCCCCAGGCTTTCAATATCTGAACAGAAAGCTGGCCGAGCATGCCCAGGCCGATAACAGCTACCTTGGACCCGAAGGTCAGCTCGGCGCAACGGATGGCGTGGATAGCAATCGCCGCAATATAAGAAAAAGCGGCGTCTTCGCAAGAAACACCATCCGGGATCTTTACGCAATCATTTTTCGGCACCCAGGTCACTTCGGAATGGGTGGCAAACAGGTCGCTGCCGCAGGCGACGCGGTCGCCGGCCTTGAACTCATCGACCCCTGCCCCAATGGCAATGACTTCCCCCGACGAGCTATAGCCGAGCGGCTGGAGGGTTTCCAGGCGGCCTTTAACCGCCTGATAAGTTTCCCTTATCCCTTCGGTCTTGATCTTATCAATAACTCTGCGCACTAGATCGGGCCGCGACAGCGCTTTTTCGATCAGGTTCTGCTGGGCCAGGTTGACCATCAGCTTTTCCGTCCCGACGGAAACAGCGGAATTCAAGGTTCGCACGAGCACCCCCCCCGGCCTGACCAACGGCGCGGGGACTTCGACAACCCTCAACTCTCCTGATTTATAATCCTGAATTACTTGTTTCATATGACCTTGACCGATCCTTTCATTTATTGCCAACACAATACACGGAGGGACGTAATCGAGGGACCAAGTTTTCCAACAGGGAGAGCAGTGAAAACCCCACTCTTGTCACCGGATTGACCGCTCTTTTGGCCCTGGTTCTGGTTGGTTCCGCTACCAGCGTGACCTCAATCCTCTTGAAGCCGGCCGCCGCCAACAATGACCGATATTCATCAGCATTATATTCCCTAAAATGCCCATAATAATGACCGGACATCCATTCAGCAAAAGGGATATAGGGGTGCTGTCCCAGCATAATTTTCATAACTTTAAAAAAAGAAACGGCGTTCGGCGCGCCGAGAATAAATTCCCCTCCTATTTTAAGGACTCGCTTGATCTCCTTGAGTAGGCCCACCGGGTTAACGGGCAGATGTTCAATGGACGTCAAAACAGGTCACGGCATCAAAATAGCCGTCGCTGTATGGGAGTTTACCCGCTAAGAGATTCCCAGTTTCACTTTTGATCCCATATTGTTTCAGCAATTTCAGCGCTTGCTCACTGTTCCCCATCCGATTTCCCAACTCTGCGCTATATTCTTCAAAACGGTCGATCAAATGAGCTTCAATCTCCTTGTCTAATTTTGCTACCGCGATCAAATTGACTCCCATTCCCCCTCCAACATCAAGTATCCTTCGGCCCTTTGACTTAAGGATCAGCTTCATCTCCAACAAATGCTTACCCCAGTTCTCCTGGCGAATTGTTTCTTCCGCCGGGTGACCGAATTCGGCGGCAGTCCTGTCGAGAGCGCCAGCTAGTGCCTGTTCATTCATTCGCTGATCGGCCTTTTCCTGAAAGTGTACATGATCTTATGCAGCAGATCGGCGGCAAAAGATTCATAAAAGAAGTGGTTGATCCAGGGATGGAGCCAGGCGGAAAGCGCCAGGTAATTCCAGATATCACGTTTTAAATAGAACTTACCGGAAGCAAACTTTTTGAAATCCTGGTTCAAACTGATCTCGGAGATTTTGGGAACCAATTTGTTCTTATAAGGCAAGCGGTAGTGAAGGACCCTTTTTAGATCGACCCCCATCATCTGGCTGACAACCAGGTCAGCCGCTTCAAAATTATTGGCAACCAAAATGAAACCCCAGGCAAAAACATCGCCAACCATCGGACCGCTGCGGGTCAGGCCGTAAGTACCGTCAATGATCGTAAATTTGCTTTTAGGTATTTGATTAATGGCAAAGATCGCTTCGTTAAAGACCGGATGATAGCGCAGGCGCATCGTATTCGGCACGCAGCCCCATTGATTCTTGTAAGAAAGACTGATGCCGGTCATCGCGTGGACCTTTGGCACCGGGAAAGTAATAAAGTGGTCACAGTCCTCAAGCAAAGCCGGGTATTCGACCTTGAATTGCTTGAAATACTTGTTAATAGTCAAATAGCGCCAGGAACTTTTATCCTGGGAGAAATTCACGACTTTAATCCCATATTTCTTTTCGAGATCATATAAGCCATAATCATGGAAAGCATCTTTGACTTCATACGAATCATAACCGCCGTCTGATTCGCCAACCACGATCCGCGCGCCGAGATCCTTGAGAAGTTTGATGGTCGCTTCCAGGACCTTGGGTGTCGTGGTAACACCAGGCTTAAATTTTGGATAGGTCAAGTTTGGCTTCAACAACACTGTCATCCCCGGTTTTACCGCTTGGTCGAGGCCTACCCACTTAAAGCCGGCAGCCAGCTTCTCTAATTCATCATTTTTAAGCGCTTCAATAAATACTTTATGGCTCATGCCGTTCCCTCCCCTGGTTTGCTAATAGATAGTTTATCATAATAAACTCATTTCCTTTCGTTTCTCGCCATGATCTCAGCAAAGCAAGCTAAGGTTTCTTTGGCCGTCCTTTCCCAGGTGAACAACTTGGCCCTTTTGATCCCGGCAACCGACATATCCTCCGCAAGTTTTTTATCGGTCAAGATGAGTTCGATCTTGCCGGCCAGGTCAACCGGGTCATGCGGATCAAATATCAGCCCCGCTTCGCCGGCAATCTCTGGTAGGGCCGTAGCATCGGCGACCAAGACCGGCAGTCCGGCCGCCATGGCCTCGATCACCGGTAGTCCGAAAGCCTCCACCAACGACGGCATGACAAAGATCGAAGCCCTTTTATAAATAGCATAAAGCTCGGCAAAAGTAGTTTTGCCCGTAAAGACAACCCTTGGTCTGCCCGCCGGGTCGCTGATAAAGTTCTGGAGATACGCCTTTAGTTCTTCGGTTACCTCGCCAACCAGGACGATTTTGTATCTGTCTCTGATTTCTCGAGGCAATTTATTATAAGCTTTCATTAAAACCTCATAATTCTTCCTTTTAGAAATGCTGGAGACAGAAAGAATATAAGGGGAATCCGTTTCACGTTCAGCCTGGCTTTTCACCAGCAAAGCATCAGTATCCGCGCCAAGATATATCGTAACCATGCGGTTGTCAGGCACTTTTAATTTAGCCAGCAGGGATAATCGCGAAAAATTGGAGATATGGACCGATAAGTCGCTATGCCTGATCGACAGATCAGTTAGGACCCTCAAGGCTTTAAAGCGCAGCCTGGCAATAAATGACTCCCCCTTGATATTAAGGATAAAGTAAGGATAAATATTCAAGACCCACAACATTTTTTTGCAGGGGGCAAGAATAGAGCTGATATTGGCCGAACAGACTAAAAGACCGATCTTCAATCGCCAAACAAGAAAAGGAATGACAAATTGTTCCTGAAATATACGAATAAGAAGATTGTGTTTTTTCATCTTGACCAGCTTGACGTTTGCCGGCCAAGTTATTAAGTCAAATATCTTAATATAATTCTCTTCGGCCACAAAAAGATAATACTCGTTAGCGCTGTCCAGCTTGGCCAATAATGGCACAAGGTTCCGCATGAAAGTCACCCCGCCGCCGATAGTTACCGAGAGGGCGTTAATCCCTATTTTCATACTGGGCCCTTTCCTGTTTTACAACTTTGTTGATCAAAACCAACATTCCCGCCAAAAACCAAAAATAAAAATTGGAAGGGAAAAGGTTCCACAGGTCCGTCACAAACCCAAGAACAATATATGATATAAAAACCGAGAGAATGCCCGCGATCAGGCCGGAATAAAAAGGATCCCGGGTTAAACTCGCCGTTAGATTCGATTCTTTAAACAACAGATAGATCAAAACAATAAACGTAATGAACGGCACAAGCCCGCTGGTAAAGAAAAGCAGGACATAGTAATTATCCATGCTGATCCCCTGCCCGCTCCATTTCTCATTGCCAGTCGTGTAATTATCTTTCTTAAATTCTAAACTATCCGGTCCATTAGCCCAATCCTCAGGCGTTATTCCGGTAATAATCGAGAGGGGCTTATTTGACATTTGTTCCCAACCTTTTTGGGGTATGGATATGAGCCGGTAAGCGATCTCGTTTTTACCGCCTTCGGAAGAAAACGCCCTGACATATCTGAATAAAATGCCGGGATTATAAATCGTCACGGCGAAGATGATCAGCAAGCCGGCAATAAATGACAGCATTATCGACCGGTAATATTTTTTTCGGAATAAAAGGAAAATAACCCCCAGCATTAAAGCCAGGAGTGCGCCGCGAGAAAAAGTAAAAAAAAGGCAAACGGCCAACAAAATCATTGATAAACGCGAAAAGATTTTATTGATAAGATAAACATTATTCACATATAATCCAAAGAACAGCAGCAGGAATGTGACTAAATAAATACCGAGATTGTTCGGATTAAATAAAGTCGAATAGATACGCGCGATCGCTATCCCGGAGCCCATTTCATTAAACATAAAAACAAAACCCATATAAAAGAAGAGCAATTGGATCAGGCCGAGCAAAGCGACAATAAGACTTAGGGATAACATGATGTTGGTAAATTTCTTCAGGTCACTAGCGGCAAAAAATGACGGGACGATGAACATTAAGGGGATAAACTCGATCGCATTCCTCATCCCGATCATGAAGGAATAGTTCTCTTTGGGTAAAGCAAAAAATAATTGAATAATAATTATAGCCAAAAATAATATGGCAACGATCGAGGCATTCATGATTTTCAATTTTGTTTCTTTTCGAACAAAGATATATAGCAACCAGATCAGATATATTAGGCCGATAAAAATATCACGAGAGCTCTTTTGCAGGAATGTTCCGGCCTCATATGAATTTGGGGTTAAATAAGCATAATAATAACTAAGGGGCGCAAAGATAAGAAACCCATATAAAACATATTTTGGCCGACCAAGCACCAAAACAATGACGGCGAACATGAATAATATTACAGATATTACTTCAATCATGAGCAAATAACCCTTTGATCAAAGCGACATACTCGTTTTGCATTTTTTGCGCGGTGAACAGCTTGGCTCTTTCCCGTCCGCCGTCAATGATCTTTTCACGGAATACCCGGTCATTTTTCAGCTGTTTTATCGCCGCCACGAAAGCGCCAATGTTTTCCGGCGGGCAAAGGACTCCAGTCTCGCCATCAGTAACCAGTTCGGGCAGAGCGCCAACATCGGAACAGATCACCGGAACACCAAAATTGTAGGCCTCCAACACGACATAACAGAACCCTTCGTCTCTTGAGGGAATGATAATCGCATCTAACTCGAAAAAATGACGGTCAATATCTTTCACATAACCGTTATATTTAAAGAAACCGGGTAATTTCACTCCCATTTCCTTCGCTTCATCGGCCTGAAACCCCCAACCCCCAAAGGCCTCAAATTGATATTCTCGCTGGACAGGAACAAACTCCTTGGCGATCTGTAAGAAGAGATCAAAGCCCTTTTCATAAGATAATCGTCCAATATAGCCAACTTTCCATTGCGGCGATACAACAGATTTCTTGACCACCGTGCGACCTGGGGTCAGCCCGCAATAGGCCATAGCGATCCGCTCGCGAGGTATCCCCTCTTTCAAGAGATAATCATTGACCAAATAATTAGAAATACAAATGTATTTATCAACCAAAAACCAGGTCAGCCGATTGAGCATCAGCCAGGTGTTGATGTAGAGCGGTGAATTCAGCTTAAAAGCGCGCAGGTTGGAAAGGATGGAAGTCGCGTGCTTAAGCCGGGGAAAAAAGATCTTAAGATGCCGGCTCATGATACTGGTAATTATTTCCTGCGTGAATAAAACATCGACTTTTTCCCTAAGAATTATGCTGATCAGATGAAAAGAGCCAAAAGCCAAATACCACTTTTTTAAGGGTACTTGATAATGCTTGATCGGCCGGCCGCCGTTCAATTCGCTAAAGCCGTTGCTTTCCATAGTGGAAGCGATCACTATCTCGAATTCTCGTAAAAAAGCCGGCAAGAGAGTTCGTAAGAAAGTGTCCGTCCCGCCATAGTTAGTGCCATAATAAAAGATCAGCACCTTCGTCTTTTTGCTTTTGGCTTCGTTGTGGCGCATTGATAATAATAATCAGCTAGATCGTATATTCTTCCGGCCGGTAAATATTGAGGTTCTCCCTGACGAACTCGATGGTTTCCTTGAGGCCGCTTTCCAGGGAATAGCGTGGTTGGTAGCCAAAGAGGTTTTTGGCCTTGGTATAATCACAAAGCAGTTGTTTGACTTCACTCTTCTCCGGCCGAATTCTGACTTCATCGCTGATAATTTTGGCCTGACTGCCGGTCAGCTCCAGTATCTTCTTGGCCAGGTCGCCGATGGTAATCCCCTGACCCGAACCAATATTGAAGACCTCCCCCACCGCAGCCTCGCTCTCCGCGATCTGGATATAACCGAGCACCGAATCTTTAACGTAATTCATATCCCGGACCGGTGAAAGCGAACCCAGTTTGATCTCCGCCTTGCCGGCTAAAGCCTGGCAAATAACGGTCGGGATCACCGCCCTGGCCGACTGCCTCGGTCCATAAGTATTGAACGGCCTGATAGTTGCCACCGGCAGATTGAATGAGCAATAAAAGCTCTCCGCCAGCTTATCGGCGCCAATCTTGGTCGCTGAATAAGGCGACTGCGCCTGCAGCGGATGTTTTTCATCGATTGGCGTGTAGAGGGCCGTGCCGTAGGTCTCGCTGGTCGAAGTATGGACGATCTTTTTTACACCGTGCTCACGGCAGGCCTGAAGCACGTGGAGCGTCCCCAGGACATTGGTCATGACGTACGCTTCGGGCGCCAGGTAAGAATAGGGAATGGCGATCAAAGCCGCCAGATGGAAAACGACCTCCTGCCCTTTGACCGCTTCCTTGACGGCGCCAAAGTCGACGATGTCACCGGAAAATATCTTGACCTGGGCGAGGATATCTTTTGGCAGAAAATCAAGGTTCGCCAATTTATTTTGGGAGTTATAAAGGACGAAGGCTGTTACCTTGGCGCCTCGCCTGACCAATTCCTCGACCAGATGGCTCCCCACAAACCCCTCCCCTCCGGTGACTAATACTTTTTTCCCTTTTAGATCCATATTATTTCTCCCTCCGTAATTTTGAGATCCAATCACCCTTTTTCTCGTCATTAACCTCTTCCAGATTTTTGATCTGTTCGATCGCCAGCCAATGTTCCTTGATCAAATATCCCTTGACCAGCTGTCCCTGCCGGGCGGCGGATTCGATCAATTCCGGCATCGTATAACGTTTACTTGGCACCAGCTCAACGCACTTCCCCTTGACCAAGTAGATCCCGGCGCTAGCCCGGTAATTTAAGGTTGGTTTTTCCCTGATGTCAACGATCCGGTTATCGTCATCCAGGTCGATTATCCCGTAGCTTAGCTGATGAGCAAAGTTGATCATCGCTACGCTGAGATCGGCTCCGGAACGCTCATGGCAGGAGAGGAAATCGGCAAAAGAAAGGTCGGTCATAATATCACCGTTCATCACCAGGAGCGATTCGTCACGCCCGATCTTGATGCCATTCTTCTTGAACAGGGAAAGCGGGCCCGCCGTCCCCAGCGGCGAAGATTCTGATAAATAATTTAACTGGAGTTTCTTGAAGTTTTTTTGCGCCAAATACAGTTTGATCATGTCCCCATGATAGTTGAGCGAAATGTAGATATCATTAAAACCAAAGCGGCTCAATCTTGAGATAATATAATCAAGTATCGGCCGGCCTCTAACCGGGATAAGCGGCTTGGGGACCGCGAAGGTTAGCGGCCTCAAGCGAGTGCCCAATCCCCCGGCCAGGATCAAAGCTTTTTTTGTTTTTTTCCCCATAATCCCTTTGACCAATTATACATTATTTTGAGGTCATTATATATTCCCGACGCCTTTATTTTGAAGGTAAGAAAATCGTCATCTTTCGCGATCGTCGTCCGGTTGAGGCAGAAAGGGTCGGTTTCTTCCGCATCACTGATCCCCAGGGCGAGCAGAGCGCAATCGTAGTTCGCGTCCTTTACCGCCTGGACAACTTCCGGGGAATAATGGTCCCGCCCGCCGTACGGAAAGGCAAAAAGGCCGATCGGCTCGCCAAGTTGAGCTTCGATCTCGGCCTTAGATTCAACTAATTCTTCCCGGTATTTTTCACCCGGTAATTTTGAGGCGGTAACGTGGGAAGCGGTATGTCCGCCGATCTCCATCCCCATTGTTCTCATTGCCCTGACCTTGTCCCAATTCAGCACCGCGGGTAAGTTGGCCGATCTGATTTCTTCTTTAAATCTTGTGGTCAGGTCAGCGGCGATCCGCCGAGCGACAGCTGGCTCCGCCAGCTTGATCGACTTTTCCAAATATAGTTTCATTTTTGAATAATCTTCAATTTGCGGGAGAACAAGGCCGTTCTTTTCATAGGCCGCGATAAAATCCCGCTGATTGTCCCGGCTCATAATATAATCAATAATGTCCCACCAAAATACGACCGGTCCTCCCTTTTGCGCCATTCCGGCGAATTCAGAACAGATAAAAAATGCGGCTGTAAATCCATATTCTTTAAGCAGTGGAGCGGCACAACGGTGATGATTATCATAGCCGTCATCAAAAGTGATGGAAATCCCATTGGCGGGAAGTTTCCGCCCCTCCCGCCTGGCCGCAACGACTTCAGCCAGCGGCAGATTGACATGATACTTTTTTAAATACTCTAATTGCCGCTCAAACATACTGTAATCGACCGTCCCGCATGATATCTTCTCATTGGTCCGGTCGGAAACTCCGTGATACAACAAGATTTGCGGGCCTCTTTTCCTGATCATCAGGTAGAGCCTGATAAAAAGGTCAGAAGAAAATAAATAACCGGCTAAGACCTTTGCTCTCCGCCTCAACAGATCGCCAAAATCAATCTTGAGCGCTTTGGGCAGCCGGCTTTTTAGCCGCTTTATCCGGCGGGGGATTTTTGAGATCAGCCAATGGCTCAAAAAGTAAAATACCCCTCTGGGCTTAAAAGGATAGATCCGAGCGCGGTAAAGAGGCAACTCATCCCTCGACCAATCGAACTTATACGCTTCATCTCCCCGCAACAGGTCAAAGACCTTGATCTTCCCTTCCGCGTAAAAAGCAATCAATAATTGTTTGATCAGCTGGTTACCGGGAGAATATTCCCAGAAATTATGATTATAGGCCGGCGTGTAATAATAGTACTTTCCGTTATAGCTGAAACCGAAGACCAGGGCGACATATTCTTCCCCCAATTTGAGGCCGGAAAGCTCGACCCAGCCGCGGGGAGCGAACTTAGCGGCGACATTCAGATAATGCTTGAGCGTTAAAGGGGCAACGAATTGGCTGCCGGACCCGGCCGCCCAACGCAGCGAATGATGTTTAATAAGGTGATCAAATTCCGAGCGGATCCCCGGCAGATCTTTGATACGGTTGAGGACCGGTGCGCCCTGTTCACGGACCATTTTCGAATATTTTCTCCTAAGCTCATAACGCAAGCGCCGTTTGCTCGGTAATGTTTTTTCCAGTTCTTCCCAGTTATTTGTCCCCCGATACATCTGGAGCGGGACAGCCAGGCTGGCCTTTTTTAAGGTCCGGCCGAAAACCGGCAGTTTGGCCAAGCTCTTTTCCCAGTACGGAAGATTCAACGAATCGCCCGGGAGATAAAGAAATTCGGCCCAGTCCCAGGCCCGCAAATTATCGAGCAGCACCTTAAAGATTAGAGAGAAGCATTTGGCCGGATCACCGACAACGATAAAATCCAGATAATCCGAGATCTCCGGCGCGATGAACTGTAGTTTTCTTTGAGCGGTGATCATCAGGGGGGCGATCGCCGCTAGGCTGTTCTCTTCTTCTACCACGACAATGAAGAGCTGCTGGCCAGCGCCAAACGTCTCCCACCAAGCGGCGAGCCATTCATAAGTCAAAAAAAGATTATCCGCGCCGCTCTTTTTCAGCAACGTATCCCAGTCGTCTTTATTTAATGATTGAAAATCGTTAATTATTCGCGTGCGCATATATCCTCAAGCCCAAGCCGATCAAGCTATTGATCAGGCTCCTTCCGTGGGCCTCGATCTCGCCGACCAGTTGGTAGGGCCTGCCGCCCAAACCGGCCTTAAAGTGAAAGATACCAGGGGGCGTCAGCTTCTCGTCCATCCCCCCCAGATCAAAAGCCCTTCGTCCCGAGCGTTTCATCTCGCAAATCGCCCGCCAAAGGAGGAAGTAATTCGCGTTGATTTGTTTTCCCGCCGCGCTGACCGCCCCACAAAGATAGATAACTGATCGCCCATATTGCGCGAGCAAGATGCTGCCCAATCTTTCCCGCCCTCTGATCGCCTCAAAAACCACCAGCTTACTATTTTCCGGCAAAAGGTCCTGCCAGACTTTTAAGAATTCCGGCGTTAGGCCTGTCCGCAGTCTTTTTTCTTTCAGTAATCGCCGGTAATCCGAAAGAAAACCGGCAAATAATGGTTCGTCGTTCCCAAATTTACACGTTAAGCCGGCGTGTTCGGCCCGATTCAGGCAATTGCGCCATTTCTGCCGCAATTCCCTCCTGATCGCTGCCTCGCTGCCAGTCAGATCGATGATCGCTGATGACCAGCTTGGCCGATCGCTAAAGGACGAAAAACCTGTCGCTTTAAGAAGAGCGTCTTTCCTAGCCCGATCAGCTAGGACTGGAGCGACCAGCAGAAAGGCCTTTTTATTGCCAGCCCAATAACGCTTCAATTCGGTCAGGATCGCTGCCAGCGACGCGTCTTCACATAAAGGGCCGCGATTTATGCGGACCAGCCCTCTTTTAAGCAGGCATTGAGCCACTCCGTCGATCCGATCGCCGTTACGGAAAATAGCGCGGGCTACTTTCCAGCCGCCGGTAATCCTTTTAGCTTCCGCGTATTCCCAGGTCTGGATCGGGCTAAGGCCGTCAAAACGAGCAACTAGCTCATTCCATTCATCCCGAGGAAAATCCCTGATCTCCAGCTCCATTAAGCGGCACCCACTAAGCAAACCGCTTTTCCCAATTCGGACAAAACACAACGCAATTGCCTATCCGCTAAGCCCTGATAGACCGGTAAAGAGAGTAAATGATCGGCTAGATATTTTGCCCCAGGATCAGAAGACGGTGAGTCGGAAAATGTCGCTTCCAGATAGATCCCTTTTCTCTTCAGCCGATCAACAACTTGGTCTCGGCCGTTCAATAATACGGGAAAGGCGAACGGATCGACCCCTGCGGGGAGGCTGTTAAAGATCGGGCTAACGCCCCCAAGATTAGCGATGTTCATAAGATAGAACTGGAAATTCCTTCTGCGGCCGGCAACTAGCCGCGCTTCATCCGTTTGCTCGATCTTTTTGACGGAGGAAAAGGAGATGAACTTATTGGCCGGGTCCGGGCGCGCCGGTTTCGGCCCGCCGTTTACGATCATCGGGTTGAGCCCCAAACGGAACATGACTTCTTTTAATAATAACTTCAAGTGCGGCCAGTTATTGCCGGTGAAGCTGTGAGCGGAGCGGCTCGCGCCCCCTAACCCGGTACCGGACCGTAAAATATACCCGCCGCCGTCAGGAAGCGGGAGGAATTTGCGCAGGCTAAAAACGGCTCCGTCGCCTATGGTTCCCAGATATTTCCCTGCCGCTTTGCTAAAAAGAGCATGAGCACAATCTTCGATCAGCAAAATATTTTTAGCTTTGGCCATCGCCTGGAGCTCAAACAATTTATCCGGGAATCCGAAATAATGGACAAGATAAAGCAATTTAGTGCTCTTATTTATCCTTGAATTTAACTCGTTTATATTTATCTCAAGGTTTTTATTAACGCTATAATATCGAATTTTTACCTTTTGCCTGTTAAAGGCCTCAATCACCGCGGCACAGATAAAGGACGGGAGAAGCGCTTCTCCTCCACCGGATAATTTCAAGCGCTCAAGCAGTTCTTCGATCGCGACCCGGCCACTGGCCGTCAAGGTCATTGCCCGAAAAATCACGGACGTATTGGGCCCGTAAGTATTGGCTACTGCGTAGTTAGGAATGTACATTGTGCATTTTATTTATTAGTTTTCCCGGAAGACCGGCCCAGCATAGTGGATCGAGCCAAACGCCGCCAGCCGCATATTGCAGGCCCTTCCCCCAGTTGCCGCTCTTCAAAATCCGAAAAGCCGTGCTTAAACAAAGCCGCCCCTTATGACGGTTTATCCTGAACCAATCAAACGATCGCTTCCCGGCGTAATCGGCAAATTGGGAATCCAACACATTCATAGTATGCTTCAACATCATCTCTTCGTTAAGGGAGGAAAAATTGCCGCTATGGATAAAGTATTTTCCCAGGACTTCGTGAAGAAAATAAAAGCGGCAGCCGCCCTTGGCGGCCCTAAACCACAGGTCGTAATCTTCCGTAAAATGGACCCGATTTGTCTCTTCGGAAAAAAAACCGACCGCTTCGATCATTTCTTTGCGGAATGAAGTGGCCGAAGTCGAGAGGCAATTCCCTTTAAAGAGCAGCTCGCGGAAGATATCTTGACTGTTTGGGCCATATCTAGCAACCCTGGGTTTTATGGCCTGCCCGCAAACATCTTCATCGTGACACACAAGAGTGATTCCTGGATCGGCAAAGATCTCATTCACCCTGCGCAGTTTTTCCGGATACCAGGCATCGTCCTGGTCAAGCAAAGAGATGATCCGACCACTGGCGTTCCTGATCGCGGTATTCCTGGCCCCGCCCAGGCCTTTGTTCTTTTGCTTTAGGTAGACAATTTTGATTTCCGGGTGATCGCGCCGGTATTGTTCGATCACCGCTTCCGAGCCGTCCGGCGAACCATCGTTAACAATGACTATCTCAAACGAGCGAAAAGTTTGTTCGGCAACGGAGTCGAGTGCCGCGGCAATAAATTTCTCGCCGTTATATACCGGAATAATTACCGAAAAGGCCGGTTTATCCATTCTCCTGCCATTCTTTAACGTATTGAGCCAGCGCGCTTTTCCACTCCGGCATCGGATTGATCCCCAGCAAGTCTAGTTTATAATTTCTCATCGCTTCCGAAGCAGAGCGCGGCGCCGGCAGCGGGAAACGATCGGAACCGACCGGTTTGACCTTTGTTTTCGTGCCGAGGACCTTGACGATCTCCAGCGCTATCTCATAACGCGTACAGCACCCGGTATTAACCAGATGATAACAACCATAAGCGCCAAGGCCGATAATTTCTTTAATCCCGCCTAAAAAATCGCGGGCGAAAGTCGGGCTGCCGAATTTGTCATTGACAACCTCGATCTCCGGCCTGGTCCGGCAGAGTTCGATGATCTTCCCCACAAACTTTTTATCTTTGGCCGGTCCGCCGCCGATCATCCAGCCCGCCCGAAAAATATAAAACTCGGTCAGCAGATCGCGGACGATCAATTCCCCCTGGTATTTTGCTTGGCTGTAAACGTTAAGCGGTTCGGGCCGGTCGAATTCCGTATGGACCTGCCCCTCCCGCCCGTTGAAAACCCCGCCTGTGCTGATATAGATCATGACCGCTTTATACTTCTGGCAAGCCAGAGCTATATTTTGCGTTCCCATGGTATTGGACCGGTAAGCGTGGTCGATCTCACTTTCACATTTGTCAACGTCCGTTTCCGCCGCCAGATGGAGCACAACGGCCGGCTTGTGCCTTGAGATCAGGGTAAAGACTTTGTCACGGTCGGTCACATCCATTTCGGGCAGATCGGTCAGCGCCAATTCCTCATTCCTAAAGACCTCTTGCACGTAGGAACCGACCATTCCGTTCGCGCCAGTCACTAAGATCATTGATTTTTCTCCTTCCTCATGATTTTCTCGACTTTTTTCAAGTCCTCTATGTTATCAACACTATAGGTTTCATGCTCCGACATGACCATCTTAACTTGATAGCCATGCTCCAGCACCCGCAACATGTCGACCGATTCGGCGATCTCCAGCGGCGTTGGCGCCAGCTGGTTGAACTTGATCAGAAAATCCCGGCGAAACGGGATCACGCAGACCTGTTTCAGCATCAGGAGCGATTTGGCCCCCTTTTTCCACGACGGGATCGGTTCACGGGAAAAATAAAGAGCGAAGTTATTCCGGTCGACAACCACCTTGACCTCGTTAGGGTCATCATGTTCGGTCCGTTCTTTCAAGGTAGTCATCAAATTAACCACCTGAAGCGAATCATCCTCAAGCAGAGGAGTGACAGCGGCATCGATCATCTCCGGCCGGATCATCGGCTCATCCCCCTGGATCATCACCACAATATCAACTTTTTTCTTTGTCTCGGCTTCGACCTTGAGCAAACATTCGGCGGTCCGGTCGGAAGCCCGTTCATGCTTAGCCGAAGTCATGACCGCCTGGCCGCCGAGCGAGCCGATATAATCAACTATCTCCTGGTCACAAGTCGCGACATAAACTTCTTTTAAGGACCGGCTCATTTTACTCCGTTGGAAAACATGGCCCAGCATCGGGACGCCAAGGATCGGCGCCAGAGGTTTACCGGGAAAACGGGAAGAAGCCATCCGGGCGGGAATAATACCAATAATATCGCGCTCACTATCCATAAATCCTCCTACCCGACTTTAATGATCGCTTTGCCGATCGCGCCTTTCAGATGCTTTTCCCAAGCAAGATGGTAATCATCAAGACTGAAAATATTTTGCGTCAAAGCGCTCAGGTCCAGGCGGCCGTAGACTTTGACCGCTTCGGCAAAATCCTCTTTGGTACTGCCGACCGAACCGATCAAGCTCTTATCGAAACAAACTAACGATTCAAAATCATATTCCAGTTTCGCGTAAGGCAAACCGAGCAATAAAATCTTTGCCCCGGCTTTGCTTTCGTTAAGTACCCGGTTGAGCGCTTCCGGCCGACCGGTCGCTTCGATCAAATAATCGTAAGCGTCAAGCCCGGCCAGCTCATTAAAACCCCGGATCTTTTTGTCCCGGATCGCGCCGGTCTTTAATTTGTTCCGGTCAAAAACATCAACTTCATAACCGGCCAGGACGATCAGTTGGGCGCAGAGGTTGCCGATCGTTCCAAAGCCGACGACCGCGACCTTCCGGGATCGGCCGGCATCGCCAGCGGTCAGCTTCCTGACGCCGCGCAGGGATACCGCCAGCGGCTCGATCAGGCAGGCTTTTTCCAGCTGGGCGCCCGGGGAAAGACGGTGGACGAACCGGCTGGCCAGCTTCAGATACTGCGCGTAGGCGCCGTTAAAGTTAAGGACGCCGACCTCTTTCCTTTCGGCACAGCCAAGCGGATTATTCTCCTGGCAGGGCTGGCAGTCGCCGCAGCCTAAGATGCACTCACCGACAACTTTATCGCCAACCTCAAAGTCTTTGACGTTTTTCCCTTTCCCAGCCACTAGCCCGGAAAATTCGTGGCCCGGCACGATCGGATATTTAGCCCAGCCGGACTTGTAATAATCAAGTTTACCGCTAAGAATATCCAGATCGGTCGAACAGACGCCGACATATTTGACATTGATGAGCACTTCATCGCCGTCGACAGTAGGGATATCCCTGACCTGGAGCTGATGCCGGTTTGTCCCGGTGATCACTACGCTCCGGTTGCTCTCCGGGAAATACAACTCGGTTTTTAATTCATTAGTCAGCTGGCCGGCACTGTGCTGGCCGTCATAAAGCCCCTTGATCTGAAAGAAGCGGTAAAATGGCGCCTGGGCGATCTTGCGCGGCGACTTTCCCCGGGCCAACCCATAATAAAAATCGCGGCAAGTAAGCAAGGCGAACAGCAGCGCCGCCTGCCTTTTATCATAAATAGAGTCAGGAAAAATCGCCGTGTAAGCGATCGATTCGCGCTTGAAGCGGTTATAGATGCGCCGGTAATTCTCATCGTGGATGTGGACGATCACGGCATCGGCCCGGTAATAAACGTAAAACCCCTGCTTTTGCACCTTATGCGCCCAGTCAATATCTTCCAAGCCCGGCAGGTTTTCGTCAAAGGGAATTCGTTCCCAAAGCGATCGTCTGACTGCCGCGTTGGCATTATTGCCGAAAGACTCTTCGACCAGGATCTTTGATTTATCCCCGAAATTGCCGCGCAGATCGCGTTCTTCGGAAAGCTTTGTGACTTCATTCCCTATCTGCCGGCCATAAACCATAGCGATCTTATCATCCTCAAAAGACTGAATTAGATTATTTAACCAAATATTATCCTGTGGATAAGCGTGGCCGCTGACAAAGATCAAATAATCGCCGTTCGCGTTCCGGCAGCCCAAATTGAGCGAGCGGCCGAAAGAAAACTCCTCCGACCTTATTTTGACGATCTTGACCGGATACCGCCCGGCCACCTCCAAAGTGTTATCGGTTGAGCCGGAATCAACAATTATTATTTCCCAGTTTTTGTAGCTTTGCGACTTAATAGTCTCAAGTAATCTGGCCAGGTGCGCCCCTTCATTGAACGTCCTGATGATGATCGAGGCTTTAACGTTAGCCACCGGAGACCTCCGCGAAGGCGGTACACGGCATGCTGTCAACCTGACTGACAAAAAGCGGAATGGCAAAAAACCGCTTGATCCTGGCCCGGCGGGCGATCGCTCCAAGATTGAGATCTTCAATAATCATCAGGCGGCTCTTATCTTTTAGCAGCAAGCGGTGCGCTTCTCCCCCCAGCTCAAGATGAGGAAAAGAGGCAATGGAAATAGTGTCAATGCCGATCGCCTTAAGCCCTTTGAATTTTTCGCGGATAAATCCGGCCGCTTCCGGATGAAGCCAGGGACTATTGCTCACATACTCTTTTTTCTGCCGTTTTTTCCAAAAACCAGTCCTGAGCAACAATAAATCACAATTTCTGGGACAAGCTTGCAACTCGTCCGCTCCAATGCTCTCCCCTGCCCGTTTTGGCAGATCGATCAGGTGCGGCTTATCAAAGATAAAATCGTTAATGGCAAACTCGCCGACCCTTTTGCCCTGCCGGTCAAAATGATACGGGGCGTCAATGTGGGTGCCGTTATGGTTAAAAAGCGTGATCTTATAAGAATTCCAAGTCGCCCCTTTATTGAACGAATCGATCGCCTCGATCTTGTTTGGCAAATTGTTGGTAAAAACCGGCATTTTGTCTTCTAGGTCATAGGAAACCCTGATAATCTTCATTTCTCACCCCTTCGGCTATGTTTCAACCCGACTAGAAGATTATTTAAGGTGTTTTTATGAACGGCTGCCCAGGCGAGCGGACTGCTGTTAGCATCGTGGGCCGAAAGCAGGCAATTAGTCATTTTCCGGAGCGGACTGTTCTTAGGCAAAGGCTCAGACTCAAAGACATCGAGCCCGGCGCCGGCGATAAGCTTTTTCTTTAAAGCTTTAACCAGCGCCTTTTCATCGATGATCGGCCCGCGAGCAGTATTGATAATGAACGCATTTGGCTTCATCAGCGCGAACTCTTCAGCGCCGATCAAATGGCGGCTGGTTGAGTTAAGCTCGCAATTGAGACTGATAAAATCGGCTTGTGCCAGCAGTTCCCTTTTAGACAATATCTTGGTCCCGGTCTCTTGAAGAAAAGCGTCATCGATCTTAACAATATCGGTGCCGATCGTCTTCATGCCAAAAGCGGCGGCCCGCCGGATAACTGCTTTGCCGATATTGCCGACGCCGATCACCCCCAGCACGCGCTCTTTAAGCGAAACGCCCTGCGTCTTCTGCCATTCGCCCCGGCGCATGGCAGAAGTGTTCCAGGGAATATTTCTGGCAAAACTAAGCATGTAACCAAGAACGGTATCGGCGACCGGATCGGTGAACGCGTTGGGCGTGTTATAAACACTTATACCGAGTTTTTCCGCCTCGGCCTTATCGATCGAATCGATCCCTGTCCCCCATTTGGCGATAACCTTGAGCTTTTTCGCTCGATGCAAGACTTTCGCCGTAAACCGGTCGTCCCCGCAAATCACGCCGTCAAGATCCCCGACCAGCTTAAGCAGGTCCGCTTCTTCCAATCTTTCGCGGACTTTCGGCACAACGATCGCAATCCCGTTCTCCCGGAAAAAAGATTTGAATTCGCTGATCACCGGCTGCAGATATGGGGCGGAAACCAGCACTTTCCATTTCATGTTAGCAATTCCTCCAGCTTTTTGGCAAAGGTCATTTGCGGATCGACCGAGAGATCACCGAATTGATCCGCCAGCGGTTCCAAACCATGCCGTTTCATTTCTGCCGTTTCACCCTCGTCGGCTATCTTATCCAGCACCCGCGATAAAGAGGTTACATCATTGACCAGATGAATCGCTTTAGGGTATTCAAGCATCGGATTATGGCTGAATTGGGCCTGACAGCTATAAACAATAGGTACGATACCGAGCGCGATCGCTTCCAAGGCGACCGTACCGCCCGTCAACAAAACCGCATGAGAAACCGAAATATAATCATATATTATAGCAGAATTAGGAACGATTTCGGATTCAGCCGGCACTTGACCAGTCAATTGACCGTTCACCGCCAGATTGGGGTGGAATTTGATGAAACTATGGTAACGGCTACCGCTCTTCTTTAACGCCGCTGAAAAGTCGCCCAACAGGGAAAGCGTTTCGGGCACCAGCGGAGAAGTGGCCAGAAAAATATTCTTTTGGGCCGCCGGCAATGAGTATTTGGCCAGCAGCTGGGGCAACGGTGGCCGGCGCAACGCATAATTTACCAAGGATCGTAGCCTCAGCGCGCCTCCGACAACCACCCGGTCAGAGGGATAACCGGCCCGTTTCATGCATTCGGCCCCTTTTTGACCGCAAGTAATGATGTGATCGGGCAAAGGCATGTTGTTACTATTATCTCGGCCGCGCCAATACGCCCCCAGCTCGCCGGCCCGAAACACATAGTTTAGGAAATTATTACTTAGCGCGGAATGCTGATAACCGATGCTTTTGGCCTTACCAAGGGTATTGTAGAGCAACGCCCGTTCCAGCGGCTGAAATTCAAGACGGAAGATGATCGCTTTGAACCGCTCCAGGCCGAGCCGATTAAAAGCGGAATAAAGCCAGAGCCAGTTGAACAATTGTCCGTTCAACAAAGAAATATTTAATTCTTCACGGATAAAATCAGAAAGATCTATCCCCTTAACCTCCAGCGTCCTCTCTTTGATCAGCTTGAACAGGCCATGAAGTTTCAGGACCAGACGGGAATTAAACGGAGCCAATAAGTCGTTTATACCGATAAACTGGTCCAGAAAGACCACTTTTTTATTTTGGCCCAAACTCTTCAGGTCGCGGCGGCTGGTAAACAGGGCGCGCAGGCCGGTAAAAAGCCAGATCAACTGGTAAACAGCGCGCTTTCCCTCCAGCTTATCGCCGATATTGCCAAAAAATATATCGCCCTTTTCCACCGCCGGACGGCGCCACCACCCGGGATACAAGCTAAAGAACGCTAGTCCGCCCGGCGCAAACGTTTTGACTGACCCGATGCATGACAGACGCAAAAAAGATCGCTTAATGACCATGCGCCCTAGTTCGATAATTCCCGTCCAGTAGTAAGAGCGCGTGAACTTAAAAAGGCCAGGCGCGTATATTGGAGCCGCGCTTGGCGCGTCCTGATCGACGAACTTAATCTTTTTTACCCGCAACAAAGCGCTGACGGCTCGCCTAAGATTGTCATCAGCGATAAATAGGCGGAGCTCATCATATGTTTTCTCCTCCAACAAATAATACAAGCGGAGAAAAGCATAAAGCCGGTGGACCGTCTTATCCAGCCAGATGTTTTTTTCACTGACATTAAGGAACCACCACAAGTTTATCCGGCCATAAGCAAATGCTTCCCTAGGAAAACCGGCGATAAAATTAAGATAGAGCGCTCTAGCTTCTTTTTCCGCCCTAAGGGAAATATCAGCAGAATCAACGGGCGTTATCCCGGCAAGCGCGCGGGCCTTGAGCGCTTCGGCCGGAGATATCCCGAACGTTAGAAGATGAATAGCAACTTTCCGATCATCCGCAGGAAGGCCTCCCCATTCACGGCCCAGATCATCCGCCACTATTAAAACATTTTTTCTTGCTTCAGCCATGATTTATTATTTGCGCTTACTCCTCCGGAACGACCAAATAAAACCTGAGATAATAAAGCAAAGCGTTCCTATACCGGAAAGCCAGAAAGAATGAATGAGCATTTTGGGCTGGTACTTCAAGATAACCAGATTTCGCCCTTTATCGACCATAACAGCACGAAAAGCGCCGTAAGCCGGCATTATCTCTGTCAGCCGGCCGTTAACACTGGCCAGCCAATCAGGGGCAAAATTCTCTGCCAGGATAAGCTGCTGCCTGCCGCTGGAATTCACATCGATCACAATCCGGTTATCAGAATAATCGGTGATTGCAAGCGTTCCCCCTGAACCTCTCAATTGTGACAAAGCTTCGATCTGCTGCGGTGAAAGATCCCTCCGATCATAGACCACCTGGCGCTTAAGTTGCGCCTCCGAATGTTTGTCGATGTAATCAACGATCTCTTTTTCCCCGCTGACCAAAGCATAATTATTGGCGAGAAAAAACCTCGGCGACCAGGAGTTTATTTCATAAACGTAATAATCCATCGGCTGAAACAATGTCTTTAAATACCACTTGATCTTTGAGCGTTCAGCCAGCGCGGCAAAATCATCGCCCTTGTTGATCATTTTCATTCCCCGGCGGCCGGGGTCACTGATCCTGTACAAAGAGAAAACATACCGAACATTATGCAAAGCCAGCAGATCGGGCCGGAAGGATATTTGATCGATCGGCCCATGCTTATTAGTGCTGTCGATCAGGTAAGCTTTGTAGGGATACGACAGGAATTCATCCCTTTTATCTTTGATGACCGATTCCCAATAAACCGCGTAACGACGCGAGTATTGTGAGGCATAGCCCCCGGCCACCTGATAACCATTGTAAAACCCAACCGTCGGATGCCAGTTGAGCCGTTCGGTCCGGTTAATAAAAGCTATTCGATAATCATATTTGTGCGCCGACCGGTACTTTTCAAACAGCGGCGAGCGGAAAAACGTTTTATAAGACGGCCCATCAAGCACCCTTAACAGCGCCACATTGGTCAATCTTTCCGCAAAGATCAGCAGGACAACAAAACCGACGAGCCAGGCGCGTTTGATCCGGAACAATTTAAGCAGATTGATCCCAACGAGAAACAGCAGGGTGAAAGTGATCAATATGAAAAGACCGATATGCCGGTCATAACCTGGTTTATTGAAGTAGTAATACAACAACAGGAAAACCGAGCTCGCGATCAAGAGAGAATATTTTCGAAAGTGCTCCTGGATCAAAACCATAAAAGCTTCAAAATTCGCGATAATTATCAGCAAAGTAATGAAGGGAGACGGCAGAAGAAACCTGGATAACCGATAATCCTTCAAAGGCAAGTGTTGTCTTAAGTTCTGGAACCAGGCCGCTGAATCAACAAAAAACGCAAAAAAGAGAACCACAAGATAAAAATATAACAGCGCCCGGATCAGCTTGTCCCACTTCTTAAAACGGAGCAGACCGAACAAAAAGATAAAGGTCGAGATCACGCCAAAGTTCATGGCCGAAGCGCCAATCGTATAATTGAACAGCCCCTTTAAGCGCTCGATCAAAGCGATCGGCTGGTCCGGTATCCACTTGACCAGACCACGGCTGCCGATGCTGGTACTGGAAAATAGGGAAATTATCACTGGCAGGTTCATAACGACAACAAACGACCAAAGCCAAGAAAAAGCAACCAAGAGTTTTTGGCGCCTGTTCCTGTCCGGAGTAGCAAAGAAAATGAAAAACAATTGGAAGACCGCGATAAAAGGAGCCCCTTTAGCCAGGTAAATATTAGCAGCGGCAACCAGCAAGCCTAAAAAGCTTAAAAGCCTTCTTCCTCTCTGCTCCTCAAAGACAAACCTCTCCAGGCAATAAAAAAGGAGCGGTATTGTCGCCAGGTCAAAGATCCGCCAGTAAGTCAGGCTGAAAGTCCCCAGCGCCCACAACAAACCGCCCGCAAAACTCGCCTGATCATCAGTCTTCAGATAATATTGCAGAAAAAGATACCCGCCGTAACCGGCCAGGATAAATTGCATCATCGTAACCGCGACAAACGCCCACGGGTCCCGGAACAAACCGCCCACCAGCATCGGGAGGAATAACCAATTTATGTCCATATATAAGAATGGCAGCCCGCCCAGATAATCCGGGAACCAGAGCGGCAGGTGGAACGACAGGACGCGCCTGGCCATTTCAACCTGATACGGCCAGAAGGAGTCCAATTGGTCATGGAGCTTCAGTAGCATCTGCTCGCCAAAAATGAACCTATCTAAGTGCGCGACAATCGCGGCAAGCAAAAAATAGAAGAAAAAACGAATCCCCTTTAATTGCCAAAGCCCAAATATTCTTTCCTTTATGTATTGCATATTATCTATCCGGACGCTCAAGAACCGCCAGGCAACGGGTCGCCGCCAGGTTAGCCCATAACGGCCTGGTCCGCTCTTCCATTTGATATAATCCGCGAACGATAAACACTGGAAACTGCCAGGGCTGAAAGCCGCCGGTCAACAGATAACTGAGACCAGCGAAGGGAACGACCTTGCGCAAATGTAAACCGCTTTCAGAATTTCCCCCCTTCAGCGGAGAGTTGCGTTTTACTAAACAAAGGCGAGGAATTTCAGCGTTGCCGCTCATCGGCTCTTTGTCCTTGGGGAAAGCATTATGCCAAACATCCTCGACGACCACGCAATCCTCATGGTGCAAATATTTATAGAACAGCCTGGAGAATATGGTCGTATAAGGTTCGATCATGACCAGGCGCCCGCCGGGACGCAACACTCTAGCGATCTCACGAAAAGCGACCAACGGCGACTTCAAATGATGCAATACATCTACAAAAAAAACATTAGCAAAGCTTTGGTCATCGAATGGGAGTCGGTGGGCATCACATACCACTTTTATTCCCGGATAAGGAAAGATATCAGAAGTTGTAACATCTTCAACGACATCAGACAGGAATCCGGGCCCGCTACCAAGCTCCAATGCTGGCCCGGGGATAAGTTCCTGCCGTAAAAGATTGGCAAACACTTCGCGATAATAATAACGGAGCGAGCCCTTTGCAAGATATGTCTTGCGATGATCTTCAACCCAATCAAGTTTATGTTGGTCTTTAAGCATTTTTAACTCCTGGGTTCATAAGTTCATAACTTTAAATAAATTTCAGCTTTTTCGCCGCGATACCGCTCATTTTCAGCAACAAGAAGCCGTCGCGAAAACGGGAAATATTTGTCGTGCCGTAAGTCCTTTCGCCATAACGGACAGGCAGATCAAGAATTTTCAGATTGAGTCTGGCGGCACCGAAAAGAAGATCAAAATCACCAAAGGGGTCAAAGTCACCGAAATAGTTGCGGTTGGCTGCGATCTTCTCATAATCACTCCGCCACAGGACCTTGGTGCCGCAGAGCGTGTCACGAACCTTTTGTCCAAGCAGGTAGCTAAAAAGTTTGGCAAAAAATCGGTTGCCCAACAGGTTGAGAAAACGCATCGCTTTTTCATCCATCGGGTAGATCAGGCGGCAGCCATTGACGAATTCGGCCTTATTGCGCGCCAGCAGGTTAATGAACTTCGGCAAGTCCTCCGGTGCGACTGTAACATCAGCGTCAAGGATGATCAGGATATCGCCTCTGGCGCTGGCAAAGGCGTGGCGAACCGCATCCCCTTTCCCTTTTCCCGGCTGCTGCAAGAAGCGCCAATTCTTTTCCGGATTCCGCTCGATCATCTCCCGGATGCGCTCCGCAGTATCATCCGTGGAATTGCCTTCAATCCATATCACTTCGGAACCGTCCCGCAATGCCGGTAAACGATCGGATAGCTGCTGCAGATGACCAGCTTCATTCCGGCAAGGGATCACGATACTGCAGGTCGGCTCTTTTGCCGGAACACTCGCCTGTTTAATTGGTCGGGCAATGATGCCAAACATCAGGTTCAATTCACTGATCAACGGCAGATTACCGACATAACGATTTATCCACCTCGAAACCGGCCCCAAATTAAAGGGAAAGATTATATAATTGGCGCCGCGGATGATGTCATATTCAGCTGTCTGGAGCATTTCCCTGACAATATCCGAACTCAACCAGTTATTAACGGGGTTCTTGACCTTGAAACCCAGCCACTCCGCGATTTGGAGCGGTATTTGCCAGACCCGGCTGTAGCTGATGACGATTATCCTGGTCCGCGGATGACAGACCGTATGAAGCGCCTCAAAAACCGCCTGAACATCATGCATCTCCGTGATGCTATTGCATAACAAGACCACGTCAAATTTCTCGTTAAGCCCCGTCAAAAGAGCGGGATCCTGCGCATCCCCGACAAAAAAGCTAAGTTCATTATTGGCATGCTTTTTTCGCGCCAGCTCGATCATCCCAGCCGAAATATCGATTCCCACACCCCGGGCGACATCAAGCGAGGCCAGCATGTCGCCGTTGCCGCAGCCGATATCTAAAACTTTTTGGCCGGGAATGATGACCGAGGAGAGAAAACGCTTTAATTCGTTGTAATAACCTTTAGTTCGCCGTTTGCTCTCATCAATTTTTAATGAATTATTATTGTAATAATCCCTGACCTTGGCAACTGTTTTATTTACCACTATTTGTCGCTCCTTTTACGCTTTGGCTTGAATATCGACTTTGCCAATAAGGGTCGTTCTTCAATAGTGCGATCACCCGCCCGATGTCTTCCGGCGTATCAACCGGCTGGGTGATATATTCCGACACGCCGGAAGCGATCGGCAAATCATGCTCGATCGCCCGGAGCATATCTATCCCTTCGATCAGTTCGAGCGGCGTCCGCTCCAGCCGCGTAAATTCCTGAAGAAAGTCACCGCGAAAACCGATGACGCAAGTCTGCCGATAGAAGACCGCTCTTTTTTTGACATCAAAGACCGAAGCCGGTATCGCCTGCCTGGTCAGGTAGATCAGCCGGTTATGGCGGGAAATGACCGCTTTGATCCGGTGATGATTTTGCAGATCGGCCTCATCTGTAATTCTTTCAATCAGATTAGCACACCTGGCCGACGGGTCGTTTTTTAGCTTTTCGATCGTCAGCTCGATCACCGGCGGCGGCATGGCCGGCTCATCCCCCTGGACATTAAGGACCAGATCATTGCCGGAAACATAACCAAGCTGTCTGGCCGCTTCAGCGACCCGATCCACCGCCGAAGGGCACTGGGTTGAGGTCATAACGATTTTAGCGCCAAATTTCTCACAAGCCTGAAGAACTCGGTCTTCACAGACAGCCATGACCACCTCCTCGACCCCTTTGGCCAGCAAAGATCGCCGATAAACGTGCTCGATCATCGGCATCCCATCGATGATAGTCAACGGCTTTTCGGGGAATCGCCAGGAGCCAAGCCTGGCTGGAATAACTATTAATGTGCGCATCAGTTGTTCTCCATTGCGATAATTTTATCTGCTCCCCATTGAGACGTGTATTCTTTATTTGCTCGCTTTAAGACCGCTGCTCTGCTTTCTCCCGCCGCTAAGCCATCTAGGCAGGAGCGCAAATAAGAACCCATTCTCTCTCCCGCCCGGCCGTCCCGATAAGGATCGAGCTTATCACAATACTTTGTCCAATCGCCCAGATCGGGTAAGTCGCCGCGATTATTTTTGTACTTTTTAAGAGCAGCGATCAATTTGTCAACATCATCGAATATTAATCTCCCCTCTCCCCATTTGTAGAACTCGTGGGAACGGAATTTTGTCAGGTCGCAATGAATGCCCCGACAACCGGCTATGGCCGATTCAATGACCGCGGTCGAGATGCCGATCCCAACTGCCATGTCGCCGGCCGCCGCAGCGTCAACAGGCAAACGGCCTATTTCTTTGTTAAAGCGGAAACATCTGCCTGTTGCCATTAATTTATTTAAAGCCGGCAAAACCTGGCCAAGATCAGCCAGAAATTGCGGTTTTTTTGTTTTGATTATTATTCCGATGCTCTCATCTTTCAGTGCCCAGTTGATAAATGCCAGATAATATTTTTCCATCATTTCTTTTGAAAATTGATATTGCGGCCCAAAAACATTGTCGAATAAAGCGATCACGAACGCCGCGCCTTTCGCTCGCAGCTTTTCACGTACCGGCCGGGATCTTTTGAGTATTTCCTTAAAAACCAGATCATTTGGATAACCGGTCACGACATTTGTCGTGATCTTATTAAGGTTGGGCGACAAATAACAATTGGAGCGCGGCGTCCAGCTAAAAAAGACATCTTTCACATGATACCCAAAATACGTTTCTACGTTTAGAAATAACTCTGAGCGCTGCTTGCCAACAGCCAGACCAAGCTGGCCGGCAGCAAAAGCAATTGTTTTAGGGATATGATCGATCCCGCCTTCCCCAATTATGAAATTGATCTTAACGTTAAAGTCTTGATAAAAGGCTCGCCAGTAATTAACTGCTAGGAGCAGCTCTTTTCCCTTGGCCATGATCCATTTATCAACACTATTACCGGGCCTGATCGCTGAAGGGGAGAGTTCCAACCTCTTCGCCGAGCCAGGCCGCCAGACTGGGGCGTTTTTTCTGGCAACCGATCCGCGATTCAACGACACCCAACGCATCCCCATTTTTTCGATCTGATCTAAGACGTTTTCGGCAACCGGCCTACCAGTGACATTGTCCGCCCCTTCAAAATAGACCAGAACCTGGCCCGGATCGATCCGGCTCTTGGCCAACCAGACAAAATCAGACCGCCGCTCGAGATTTAACCCCTCGGCATAAGCGACCGCGAGCACCGGCTTATTGACCGAAGAAAGAGCAGGCCGGTCAGCAGGCTTTATTTCACGAAGAAACCTTAATAACGATCGGCCGATCGCTATTAGGATCGATTGACCGGATTTACGTTCTTTAAAAGTTATTAAATACTCCTGATCGTCCCAGACCCGCCGAAACAGGGCGAAAATCCCCTGATCAGTTGTGAAAACCAGTTCCCGGGCACTTGACGTGGGCTTGTTCCTCTTTTGCCATTTAGCAACGCAAAGATCGCGCGCGATCTGATATATCTCGGTCTTTAACGATTTTTGGAAGAAGACGATTGTTTTATCGCTGGGCAAGACTTGCTCGATCTTTTGATAGATCGGTAATTCAGATAACAGCTTGGACATTTTTAAAGCTAATTCTGAAGCCAGCGTCTCCACTTCATATTTTAATGAAGCGCCGGATTCGCTTTTCATCTCGCCCAGGTCATAAGCCAAAGTCATCTGATTTTATCCCCTAACAAGGCTTCAGCCACTTTAAGGTCGTATTCGGAATCTATATCGAGCGATCTTTCAGCCGGCATCACATACGCCATGGTTTCTTCGGTAACGAACGCTTTCTTTTCCAGCAGCCAATCGACGCGCGCGCAATAAACGGCGCCATTGAGAGTATACGCTTTCGGCAAATCCTGGCGGCGCAGGATAAATTTCTCTGTTGAGATCAAGGGGCGCAAATGATTCTCACGGTCAACGGAAAATGTCCAGTAAAGGCTTTTCCCCGCTTCGACTACCGAGACGCATGAATTTGCTTTTGTTTTAAGGCACATTTCAATGCAACCATCAATATCCGCCGCTGCTCTCAGCGGTGAAGTCGGCTGCAATAAAACAACATAATCGTATTTGTCTTTTAGGATCTTTAAAGCATGTAGTACGACCTCAATCGTCAAAGTGCCATCCCCGGCTAATTCAATCGGGCGCACAAAAGGAACCTCGCAACCGTTATTTCGTGCTACAGCTATAATTTCCTGGTCTTCCGAAGACAGGATCAAACGATCAAGCTGTTTTGACTTTTTTGCCTGCTCGATCGTCCAGACGATGAGCGGTTGCCCGGCGACCTGCTTCAGGTTTTTACCGGGAACCCCTTTGGACCCGCCCCGCGCCGTGATGATGCCGAGAATTTTACTCATGATTGCCTAAAACCCCGGAAAGATTGATCTTTTTCCAGATATAATTTTTTAGCGGTCTCTCTGGCCTTGATCCTTTGATGGGAGTAATAATTCTCGATCAGTTGGATGTTGGCGTCATGGAGCGCCCGCAATACTTCATCCTCGGTCATCTCGGTAAAATTAACCGACAACAGATCGGAATTAGTGTGTTTATTTTCATAGAAGTCGGCGCAATCCTTGAGCAGCCCTTTTTCGATCGCGTAATAGTACAACGGAGAGCCCGGGTAAGGCGTGACTGGTCTGATCGTCCGCAGCTGCGAATGGTCGTCGTATTTCAATAAAAACTCCATCCCCAGGCGCAGCGACTCGGCATTCTCGCCGATATTACCAAAAATAATATTATAGCCCGGGCTGATCCCGGCCGCCAAAGTGTTTTCTATCCCTGTAATAATTTGCTTGACGGTCAGAGCCTTATTCATCGCCCGCAACGCTTTTTCATCCATTGATTCAATTCCATAATTAATAAAAACACACCCGGCTTCCTTCATCAGCTTTAGAAGATCGGGCTTGGCGTAATTCAATCTGCCGTTGCAATCCCATTTAATGTTCAACTGCGCTTTTATGAATGCCCGGCAAAGCTCTTCCGTCCTGGCGACCGAGGACATCAGCAGCTCATCGCCAAAGGCGATATAAGTAATGCCGAATTTCCTTTTCAGCAATTCGATCTCCTCGATGATGCTGTCGCTCCGTCGCGGCCGGAAACCCTTGTCCATCCGGTAGCAGAAATTGCATTCAAAAGTACAGCCCCGCCCGGAAAGGATCGGCATGACAAAGTCGGCATTGGTCGCGTGGGGCATCCGCAGCAGCCGATAATATTCTATTGGGAAGAGCTCATAAGCCGGGAACGGGATGGAATCTATATCTTCGATCAGGGGCCGGCGTTCGTTAACAACAACCTTGTCGCCCTCCCGGGAAGCGATCCCTTTGACCTCCTTCAGCGGCAATCGCTGCGCCACCGCTTCTAACAATTCGATTATCGTTCTTTCGCCTTCGCCGATGACCACCGCGTCAGCGCCGGTCTTTTTCAAGAAGTACTCCGGCTCCGGTGAAGGACCGTGGCCGCCGATGATGTAAAAAGGCCGGTTCTTAGCGCGGTTGATCGCCTCGGATATTTTCAGCAATTTCCTGTATTGGTAATAGCCGCCGACCACGCTGACACCGATAAAATCATACCGGTTCTTATCAAGATGGGCCTGAAGATGCGATTCGGGATAATGATGCTGATCCTGGCTATAAATCTCTACTTCGTGGCCGGCTTTAAGCAACACGGCGGCAATATACCCCAAACCCTGGGGGAACCAGTGAATATAGGAGTCGTTATCATAAACTACCAGTAAAACTCTCAAGCCATTATCTCCCTCATGCCGGAAGCAAGTCTCCCAGCGTCTTTATTATTTCCGACTTATTTAGCTGTTCGGCGCTGGCTGAATTGTAATCGGCTGACGGGCTGCTTGACTTCTTGTCAAGCATCCCGGGCAAAATTGTGTACATTTTACCGTCATCAACGGCATTGGTCATTTCAATGTGCGTCATCAACTCTTCGTGGAACTTTTCTCCCGAACGCATACCGATCTCCTTAATTTCGATCTTTTTGGGGTCATGACCATACCTGCCAGCCAGCATTTCGATCATCGCCTCCGCCAAAACTCCGACTTTGACCGCCGGCATTTTAAGGATAAAGATCTCTCCACCTTTGGAGCCGACCGCGGCGTTCAAGATCAGTTCTACCGATTGCGCTATGCTCATGATAAACCGGGTCATGTTGGGATCGGTTACCGTCACCGGCCCACCCCGTTTGATCTGATCCAAAAATATCGGGACGACTGACCCGCGGGAAGCCAGCACATTGCCGAAGCGGACGCAGGCAAAAGCCGTTCGGCCCAAACCCTTATAATTATTGGAGGAGATGGTGATCCTTTCGGCCAGTAATTTGGTGGCCCCCATGACATTGATCGGATTGACTGCCTTATCAGTGCTTATATTAATGACCTTCCCGACGTTCTGGAATAAGGCCTCTTTGATCACATTCTGTGTTCCGATAACATTTGTTTTCACAGCTTCAAATGGATCAAATTCACAAGCGGGCACATGCTTGAGCGCGGCAGCGTGAAAAACTATATCAATTGAGTCCATCGCCCATTTTAAACGCTCTTCATCACGGATATCGCCGAACAAGAAACGCACTTTGCCTTTGCTGCCGTATTTCTGAGACAAATTAAATTGGGCATCCTCATCATTGCTGAATACTCTGATAACGGAAGGTTCATATTTAATGACCTGCCGGACGATCTCGCTGCCGATCGAACCCGTTCCCCCCGTCACCAGGATCTTTTTGCCGGAAAAGTAATCCTTCATTTTTTCACTCCTTGCAGCGCCGCTTTAAGCGCTTTGACGACTTGATCGATCTGACTTTCTGATAAACGGTTAAAAAACGGCAGCGCGATCGTCCGATCAGCGACCGCTTCAGTGATCGGGAAATCACCTCTTTTAAAACCGAATTCTTTTTTGTAAAATGGCTGTAAATGGATCGGCGGGAAATAGGCGCTGCAGCCGATCCCCTTGGCCCGCAATTCCAAGATTATCCGGTCGCGCTGGGCAGAAGAGAATTCATCGGCCAACCGCACGACATAGACAAACCAGCTTCGTTTAATGCCAGCAGTTTCTCTCGGCGGCAGGATCAACCCCTGAATACCTCTCAATTTTGCCTCATAAAGATCCGCCGCTCTTTGGCGACGTTTTAACAGTTCAGCGATCCTTTTCAACTGGGCGATCCCGAGCGCGCAGTTAATGTCGCTTAAGCGGTAGTTATAACCCAGCCGGCTGTGCGCCAACCAACCCATACCATCATCCCGCCCCTGATTACGCATGCTTCTCGCCAACAATGCGATCTTTGCGCTGTTAGTCGCGATCAAGCCGCCTTCGCCGGTGGTCATCTGTTTGTTGGGATAAAAAGCGATAACAGAACAGTCGCCGAACGTTCCGGCTTTCCGGCCGTCAATCTCTGCCCCCACCGCCTCACAGGCATCTTCGATCACCGACAAACTATGTTTATTGGCGATCGCCATGATCTTTTTCATGTCGCAGGGATAACCGAAAACATGGACCGGCAGGATCGCTTTGGTCTTTTTGTTTATCTTGCCAACGATCTTCTTGACATCGATATTGAGAGTGTCGGGATCGATATCGACAAAGACAGGCCTGACCCGTTCAAACAGCAGACAGTTAGCGGAAGCGATAAAACTAAAAGGGGTAGTAATGACCTCATCATCATCTTTTAGACCCAGCGCTCTGACGCAAAGATGGAGGCCGCTGGTCCCGCTGTTGACGGCGACCGCATGTTTAACACCCAAATAGGCCGCGAATTTATTTTCAAATTCCGGCAGTTTCGGCCCCAGGCTTAAGTTCGGTGTCCTTAAAACAGCCAGAACAGCTTCTCTTTCGCTGTCAGTAATATCCGGATTTGATAATGGTATTTTCATTTCTTTCCCAGCTTTTTGACAACTTTGGCCGGCACGCCGAAAGCCACGCAATTGTCCGGTATATCCTTATTGACGAAAGAAAAAGCGCCGACAATTGAATTCTTGCCAACTGTAACCCCCGGCATAACTACGCAGTGACTGCCGAGACAACTGTCTTTCTTAAGCCAGACTTTCCCATTTTTGCCGTCGATCGTGGAAACAGAATAGATAGAACAATGCGAGCCGACCTGGACTCCGGCCTCGATAACTACTCCGTTCTTGGCGTTGATATATGTAAATGCCCCGATATCAGTCTTGTTGCCAAGCACCAAGTTATTCGCATGCTGGATCAGCCAGTTATATTTGGTTAATTTACCCTCTTTAATCGCAGGCAAACGCCATTTCTTAAATCTTTCCGCCATGATCATCTCCTAATAGGTTATTTGTTTTTGTAAAAAATCACGGTCTATCCCGATCTTGCTTAAAACTGCCGCGATCTTTTCACCGGCGCGGCCACTACCGTATGGATTGACGCAATGATCGATCTGCCGGTGAAACTTATCATCAAATAAGGCTCGTTTGATTGCCTTTATTATTGCTGATTGCTTATGCGGCACATCGATAACATTCTTCCCCCGCTCTCGCCCCGCTTGCCTGATCCCGATATTAACCACCGGCAGTTTAAATAAGGGGGTTTCGATGATCCCGCCGCTGGAATTGCCGACCAGAACTGAAGTATATTTTAACAGACTCAGGTAGACTCTGCGCGGCAGATTTTTAAAGAGCCGGATATTGTCGACAGTTCTTAGTTTTTCGATCTCTCTGATTATGGTCCTGCCGCCTGCGTCAGAATTAGGATAGATCACTACCGTTGGCAGATTAAACTGTCTAACCGCAGCGATCGTCCCCTTGATCTGTTCCCCGGCTTGTTCTATTTGGGTCGTGACCGAATGCTGCAGCAGCACCAGGACTGGTTGAGTAAAATCAAAACCTATTTCAGCCGCTAACGCTTTTTTTGATAATAATGGCTCATGCAAAACCGTATCCAATCCGGGGGCACCAACCAAAAAAACACGCTTTGGCTCTTCCCCCAGCTTAATTATCCTCTCCTTACTTTCTTTTGATGCCGGAAAATGGATATGAGCCAGTTTGGTGATCGCGTGCCTGGCCGACTCATCAAGGCCGGCCATGCTGATATCCCCACCATGGATATGGGCAACGGCAATATTCATATAAGCGCTAGCGATCGACGCCGCCAAGGCCTCGGTCCGGTCACCCAAAACCAAAGTGACATCCGGCCTTATCGAGCTCAGGGCGGCCGCCAGCCCCGTAATGCCACGGCCGATCGCTTTAGCCATGGCTGCTCCGTCATTGTTAGCCGGGTCCATTTTCACTTGCTGATCGATCCGGAAGCCATCTTGTTGGATCAAGCCGGCCGTCCGGCCAAATTGAGAGGAAAGGTGCATGCCGGTCGCGATCAATGATAGTTTGAGCTCAGGCCGGGCCCTGATCGCCAACATAACCGGCTTTAACAGGCCGTATTCGGCCCGGCTACCGGTCACCACGCAAATCTTTCTTCTCTGTTTCATGTTGTCAACAATTCCGCCTGCCAAATGATCAACTTTTTCCCGTCTTTTTCAAGGTAAGCGCCCTTGTACGGTTTCGAAAGGGCTTTGATCTTAGCGTAAATATCGTTGAGACTTTCTTTTTCCAAATCGATCCTGTTGTCAGCCAATTTCGGTTTTTTGAAAACCACCGCTTCCCTTCCATCTTGGGGGGTTCGCGACGCCTGGCCGGCGATAATTAACGGCAAATATTGCCTGATAATCTTTTTACCGGCTCTGATCACTTTTTTATAAACAGTCGCCGCATCATCAACCTCACCAATCTTGAATTTTTCTTGAGCGATAATATCGCCGTCATCAAGCCCGGTCCCGGGATAAAACATGGTCAGCCCTGACTCCCTGACGCCTGTCAGGATGGAATTAATGATCGGCGCCGGGCCCCGGCCAAAAGGGAGCAGCGTCGGATGAAAACCAATCACGCCTCGCGGCGGTATTTTCAGCACTTCGCCGTCAACGACCTGGCGCCAGCCGCACATCACGACCAGATCAGGCGCCAATTCTTTAAGCAGCGCTTTTTCTTTGTTGATCTCGGAAACTTGATGGACTTTAACGCCAAAATTTTGCCAGCTTTTGGCCGGTACACCGTCATACATGATCGTGGCCGCGGTCTGGTCAAGGGTGATGACCGCGTTTAGGTCAAAGCCTTTGACCTTAATCGCTTCTTTCAACAACTCCAAACCCAGTTTATTGGCTGACAACCAGACAGTTTTCATTTTCCTATCTCTGGATCTCCCTGATCAGCATAAAGGCCTCGGCATAATCAGCGCAAATCTCCAAGCCCCGCTTCTTGGCCAGCGTGATCAGGCCTTCGGCATTGCGCGGGTGCGGCGGCGCTTTAACCTCCGAGGCATAAATCTCGAAGGCTTTGATCTTTTGCTCGATCTGCCGTTCGATCCCGACCCAAACGTTCGGGACAAAAGCCCGGTTATTCCATTCGGTTTCGGAGAGGGTCTCGTAACATAACAATTTAATGGTCTTCGGCGGCCGGGTCCCAACGGCGCAAGCCCGATAAATCAAAGTATGGTCATAATTAAGATCACCTTCAAAATGGGTATAAACGATCGACGGCTTAACCTGGTCGATCACAACCGCGATCTTATTGTTCAATTCGCCGTGCGGCAGCGTATTGAGCTTGACCGTTGGCTGATCGAGATTAAAACGGCCGGCGATCCCTAATAGCTTGTCCACTTGCGCCTGTTCGACGATCTTCTGCTCGATATAGTCCTTCGACCATTCCGGCTCATAGGCACTAGTCACCAGGCAAACATAAACTTTATCTCCGGCGGCAACATGTTTCAAAACCGTACCGCCGACGCCCAATACTTCGTCATCGGGATGGGCCGCTACCACCAGGACATTTTTCATGTCGCCACCTGCTTCCAATTTAATAACGAATCTTTTCTGATGTTGCGCCGGGCGGTCCGGCCGATCATTTTTGGCAGATCTTTCGGTTTGATCCCGGTTCCCGGCCGTTTGATGGCTAGCAGTTCCCTGGTCAGCTTAGTCCCGCCGGGAATATCGCGGGCGGCAACTAGGCTTTTTCGGGTGACTTTTGCGACCGCCCGCTCTGACCGCCGCGGTTCTTTTTTCCCGTTCCCCAGGGCCGCCTCAACTTGCCGGACCGCCGAAATTAGGGCGGCTAATTCTTTCGGTTCCAGCGAAGCCTGGTGGTCCGGCCCCGGCAGAGTTTTATCGAGCGTAAAGTGTTTCTCGATGATGGCGGCGCCAAGCGCCACAGCCGCCACGGCAATCCCGATCCCTTCGGTATGATCGGAGTAGCCAACCGGGACATTAAACTCTTTGCTCATCGTCGCCATCGCCCGCAGATTGACATCAACCGGCCTGGTCGGGTAATTGGAAGTACAGTGCAGCAAGGCCAATTGATAGCTTCCCGCTGATCTCACGCACTCAACCGCCGACCGGACCTCCGCCAAAGTCGCCATCCCGGTTGAGAGAAGCAACGGTTTTCGATAAGAAGCGATCTGCCGGAGAAAAGGGAGGTTGGTCAAGTCACCGGAACTGATCTTGAAAGCCGACAGACCTAAGCGGTTAAGCAGGTCGGCGCTTTCCAGGTCGAACGGCGTCGAGAGGAACATTATCCCCCGCCGCCGGCAATAGGCGGACAACTTGCGAAAATCAGCGCCGGACAGCTCCAGTTTTTTAAGCATCTCCTGCTGGGAGCCGCCCGCGGTCGTTCTTTTCTGATAACCGGCCTTAGGCGCGGTCATCGTCGCCAGCGCCGCCGCCCGGAAGGTCTGGAACTTAACGGCATCGGCCCCGGCCGCTTTGGCCGTGTCGATCAGTTTTTTGGCCGCGTTAAGGCTCCCGTCATGGTTGACCCCGGCCTCCGCGATGATAAAGACCGGTTGATCGAACCCGATCTTCCGATCGCCGATCTTGATCATTTTGACGCCCGATTTAGCTTTCACTTTTGATCAGTTCTCCGATCGTCTCGGGGTTCACCGCCTCGATTATTTGGCCGTCCCGCAGCTCGATAATGCGGTCCGCGTCCTTAATCGCGCTTTTCCGGTGGGTGACAAAAATGACCGTCTTCCCCTCTTTCCGGACCAGCCGCAAAACCGTCTGCATGACATTTTCTTCCGTCTGGTGATCGAGCGCGCTGGTCGCTTCGTCCAAAAACAAGATTTCGGGATCGCGCAGAACCGCCCGGGCGATGCTGATCCGCTGTCGCTGGCCGCCGGAGATCTTCATCCCGTCGTCCGCCAGGATATAATCCAGGCCGCCCGGCAGGGATTCGGTAAACTCCAGCATGTCCGCCTTGGCCAGCGCTTTTTTGATCGCCCCGTCGTCAAATTCTTTCCGGCCAAAAAGAATGTTGGCGCGGATCGTGTCGTTGAACAAGAAAGTCTCCTGCCCGACGTAGCCGATATGTTCGCTAAGGGAGCGGGCCGAATATGACTGGAGATCTTTCCCTTCCACCAAGATCTTACCGGCGGTAGGGCTTAATAAGCCGGCCAGCAGATCAAGTAAAGTGGTCTTGCCGGAACCTGAAGGGCCGATTATCCCGATAAATTCTCCGCGCGCGATAGAACAATTAAGGCTTTTAACCGCGGGTTTCTTGGAATTAACGTAAGAGAAAGTCAGATCTTTCAAATCAATGCTGGTTGAAAATTTGTCCAGCCGCTCGATCCCATCAAAAGGCTTCCTTTGCTCCGCTTCCTGGATCGCAATATAAGCCGCCTCCGCGTTCGGCAGCATCCCCATCAAGGTCATGCCGTATGTGCTCAATTGCTTTAAAGAAGGCATGATCTTTAAAAGAGAATAAGCAAAAACGCCCAACATCGGAATACTGCCGATGATCCCGCCCTTAGTGCCGGAATAATATAGGACCATGACGCACAAAAAAGAAATGTAAACCAACTCCAGCAGGCTGCTGGGAATGCTGCCGATCAGTGTATCTTTTAGCGCGTATTGATAAAATTTCCTGACCTCTTTGCTGAACAATTCCACCCAATGCCCAACGGCGCCGTGCAATCTGATGCTTTTGATCCCTTTTAAGGCGTTCATGGCGTGGATCGTTTGGTTCGAAGCGCTGATCGCCCGGCCGCTGCCGGTGCCATAGGAGACATTTTGCGCGACACTTTTTGTGATCAAATAATAAACGTAAGAAGTGACCAATAAGATGCCCGTAATCAGCGGGGAAACCACGAAAAGAACAGCCATCATCATAAGTATTTTTAATAATTCCACGAGCATCAGGGGTATTGTGTTAACAACTTTGCTGACGTAGCCAGGGGCGGTTAAAAGACGGAAAGCCAGATCACCCTTTTCGGTGTTCACCAAAAACTGATAATCGGCTGTCAGCAAAGCGGACATCATCTTGATCTGTGTTTCTTGGAAGATATTATTGGCCACAACCCAGGCCAACAATGAATTGCCGTAATTTAAGGCGATTTTAATAATGGTCACGGCCAAGAGAAAAATGATCGTTACGTATAAGGGGGTTAAGGAAGAATGGGCGGTCGCCCAAGCTATCGCGGCATCCACATATTTATTGCTCCCCCCCTCCACCGCAGAAGCCGGCATAATGACCAACAAGACCGGATAGATCGCGACGGCCGAAAGACTCTCAAAAAAAGCGGCAAAAAAGCTCAGGATTGCGACAACCGTCAACACTTTCCATTTCTTGGCCATGAAATATTTTAGGGTCTCTACCGATCTGCCGGTGATTTCCAATTGATTCTCCTAAAAAAATAATTGAGGTTGACGCTAAGCATTTCCGGTCATTTTTTCTTCTCTAATTCCAGGATCACTTTCTTGTAGGCCCGTTTCACTTTTTCCGGCAAGGTCGGGCTTAACACGCGGAGGATCTCCCGGCCCATCACCCGGTATTGCCCGCCGATCTTGGCTACCCGAAGCACTCCCTGCCTGATCAGGCGGCGAAAAGTGGAATCGGAGATCTTTAAAATAGAGATAGTTTCTTGCGGCGTATAGACACTATTTTCATCAACAACCATAATATATTAAGTATAGCAAATAAGCAGAGTTTGTCAAGAGGTCAAATATCTAGTCAAAACTTGTCAATTGGTGTTTTTCGGCCAAAGTTATTAATTCCTTTGCCAGTATTTCCGGAACAGGAATCCCCTTCAAGGAGCGCTCCGCAAAACAGCGCTTTTCCGGATCACCCGGAGCCATGACCGGAAAATTCTTGTCCTTCGCCGGTTCCCGGCGGAGTTCATCCATCATTGTTTTTAGCCGCTTTTTGAAGACTTTCGGCTCCTCAAAAGCATCGATCCTGATCGCCATAAAAAAGTGACCCAGCCGTCGTTTATCACTTAGCGGCGTGCCGAACATCCGGCTGACGTTTTGGCCATAGGGAGCGCCGGTCAAAAGGCCGCAGAGGATCTCGACCATCATGCTCAAGCCGAACCCTTTATACCCGCCGATCGGCAGGAGACTGCTTAGTTTGTTCGGATCAGTTGTCTCGTCACCATTTTCATCCACTCCCCAGCCGGGCGGCATTTGCTTTCCTTGTTCCTTATATTGCTGGACCTTATTGAAGTTTGTTACTGTTGTCGCCATGTCCAGACAAAACGGCTCTTCCCCCTCGCACGGCGCGACCAGGCAGATCGGATTATTCCCCAGGAACGGCCGCAAGCCGCCGTAAGGAAGGACATGGGCGGTCGCGTGGGTAAAACTTAAGCCGATCATCTCTTCCCGGGCCGCCAGGTGGGCATAATAGGCCGCCGCGCCAAAATGGCTGGAATTGTGGACGGCGACCGCGCCGATCCCGTTCGTCCGGGCGATCCCAATCGCTTTCAACATTCCTTCGGCCCCGGCCGCGTGGCCGGGGGCATGATCGCCGTCAAGTTTGCCGGTTGAAGGGGCGGTCAGTTTAAAATCATATTTCGGCTCTCTGTTCAACCGGCCGTGGATAAAGCCTTGCAGATAATGAGGGAACAATCTGATCCCATGAGAATCGACCCCCCGCAAGGAAGCCTGGACTATCCCTTCAACTAAAAACCCGGCAACATCAGCCCGGACATTTTCTTTCGCTAAAATGCTCAAAAACAATTCTTTAATTTTTTTATCGGGAACCAGTCTTTCTTTCATTGGTTTTTCCTTTCCGACCAATTTTTTACCAACTGTTCGGCCAACCGCAACCCTGCCTCATCCCGGACCTCGAGCGGAGCATAGGGGTCATTGACTTCAACAATACCGACCTTTTCTCCCAGGAGCCGCCCTTCTCTTAAAAACAGCGGATGGGTCGCGCAGGCCAGACCTTTGATGCTGATATAGACGGGCTCCTTGAATTTTCTCGGAACAAAACCGGCATCAACCTGCTTCAAACCATCAGCTTCCTTGACCCAACAGGAACCAAATTCCGTTCTGGCCGCGACCACGCTGTCCAACCCCTCTTTAACCAACCGCATGATCAACTGGTCAAGAAACCCTTTGGGACGGAAAGGGAAAGTGACCTCTAAGGTGACAATAATATCCGCCATTATCCCCTTGTTCTCCATGGCCATGACCGCGTGTTGAAAAACGCTTTCGAGGCCCACATGCTCCGCGGAGAGGGAGCTGTCCCTCATAAAGGGGACGCTGGCGCCTAATTTCTTCGCCAGGTCGGCGTGTTCTTCTGAATCGGTGTACACGATTGTCTGTTTGACAAATTGGGACTCTTTAGCGCTGTTAACCGTGTATTCCAGCAATGGCCGGCCTCCCAGTGAAAAACTTTCACCTTTGACCGGGACCAAGGCAACAATATTAAGGTCTTTGAGTTGCAGGTGATTGAAGCGGCGGCCATCCTCGCCATTTAGATTCTCGATGATCTTGACCACGTTGGTACAACGTTCTTTGTTCTGGTTCTGGTGGATCCCATGCCAATGATAGACACTCGCTTCCGGCTCATAGATGATCTTATAGCCGGCTTTGAGGATATCCCTCGCCCAAAGCCGATCTTCAATATTGGAAATCTTCTCATCGAACGGTATTTTTTCCCAGATATCCCGGCGGATCATGCTGTTAGCGTTGTGGAAAAAACTGTCTTTGAGCTGAACCTTCTTGTCCAGACCGAAAACCGTTATCAGGTCGCGCTTATCGGTGTCTGGGGTAAAAGACATCGGCTCCTGCCGCCCGTAAACTCCGGCCACTGTATCGTCGCTAAAGTTGCGGAGGAGGTTCCCCAGCCAGCGGCTGTCGACCGGGATGCAATGGGCGGAGAGGCAGACGATATAGTTGCCGCTCGAATTTTTTATCCCGATATTGATCGCCTTGCCCGGCAGGAAGTCGTCGATCGAGACGATTTTGACCGGGAAGGCCTGGGCTTTTTTAACGGTCTGATCACTGCTCTTATTGTCGACCAGGATCACCTCGAAGTCCTGATAATCCTGCTTGAAGACCGCCTGCAGGCAGGCGCCGATCCATTTTTCCTCGTTATAGGAACGGATAATTATCGAAATATTTTTGTTGTTCATAACAGCCCCTTTTCCTTTAATGATTTTGACAAAACTTCGGAAAAAAGGCAACAACCCAACTCGGTAAAATGCATTTTATCCAAAAAATACTTTTCGTTGAACGGCAATGCTCCATTTAGATCGACAAAGAACGAATGAGGGTGCTTTGCCACAACCAACTTCATTATCACATGCAGTTTCCTCATGTATGCATAATATGGCCCACCCTGGATAATTTCCGGAACGAAAACTACTTTTGCCCCCAATATATTGCCAACGTTACAGATGCCTTCATAACGCATCTCAATAGCCGCTTCATAATCGCGGTTGCAGCGAGCCAAACCTTTTTCTGGGAAGGTCACCTTGTTGCCGTAAACTGAAGTTAGTCCGCCATTCGCCTGCCAGCAGCGCCTTGAGTCGAATACTCCCCGCTTGAAGACCGCGCTTGAGAACTGACCCATCAAATTGGCATAATCAGGAAAAGCCCACTCTTCCGAAGGTTCCCCATTATAAAGCGGCGTCAGGTCATTCTTCGACTGATAGACAATTATAAGATTCGGCTTAAGCAGAGGCGCCCAGCTGATCAGCCTGGTCAAACTTTGGAGCGTATTCCAGCCACCGACACCCGCATTGGCAACAACACAATCATTAGATATTGCCAGCCGGCTTGGCCATGGGCTGTTTAATTCATACAGGCCTGTGCAATAAGTTGTGCTGCCACCAAAGCAATATATTTTCTGTTTTCCGGCGGCCACCGCAAAAGATTTGATGACCGAGTCAGCCTCATCAGTTTTCCTGAACCCTTCGACCGTATGCAGTTTCATTCCCGACCTGTTCTCATAGCCAGGGTTCAAGGCCCAATTTGTCATCGGATGGGGAGCGTAAATATAATGTTTGCCGATACCAGATTGGTCATGGCCGGAATAAACGATCAATTTCTTGAGGTTAGGCGCCCGCAAGAGCCTGATCTCTCTTTTCACGACCGAAACAAACCAACTAAGCCAACGGATAAATGTCTTCATCGACAGCTCCTCCGGTTTCGATCAAAACGTTCTTATCGCTTATTCTCGGCCTGGTTAGCCTGAACGTGTCTTTATCAAAGGGCTCTTTCCAACCGGAAGCAAAGAGCTTATTCCGCTGCTGCCGTGAAATAAGACTGATGATCCCGGCTAAACCCAACCACCAAAGCAAGCCGGCCCTTCCCCATTTAGCATGAACCTGCTCCGCTTTTACCCCCAGGAACGATTTGTTAATCAAATGACAATCCTGCCTTGAATTCACTTTCGATCAATTGCTTTTTCTGCTTTTGTTTGTCTAAAATGAACCGTTCCAAGACCAAATAATCCATCTCGGTGTTCATAAAACAACGCAAAGCATCGATTGGCGCGCCAACGATCGGCTCGCCGCGGACATTAAAAGAGGTATTGACCATAACAGGACACCCGGTCTTTCCCTTAAATGCCTCCAAAAGTCTATGCAAATATGGCCCCCTTTGCCTGTCGACTGTTTGGACCCTAGCCGAACAATCAACATGGGTCACTGCCGGGATTATCGACCTGACTTTGTTTATTGAGCCGATACCGGATCGGTCATTATCATATCCAGGAACCAGCTTTGCCGCAGCCACCTGAGCCGTAATAAGCATATAAGGGCTTTCTGTCTTGATCTCAAACCACTCTGCCGCTTCTTCCGCCAGAACAACCGGGGCAAACGGTCGAAATGATTCCCGGTATTTTATCTTCAAATTCATCTTTTTTTGCATGTCAGGATCGCGCGCGTCGCCGATTATGCTCCGGGCACCCAGCGCCCGCGGTCCAAATTCCATCTTTCCTTGGAAGATGCCGATCACCTTGCCGCCAGCAATTAAATTGCAGAGGCGAGCCGGCAATTCACTTTCGCCGACTTCATCATAAACAAAACCGTGCAGATCAAGAATTTTTTTGATCGTTTCTCCGGAAAAAGCCGGCCCCAAAAATGATCCCTTCTGCGAGTCATTTTTCCCATCGGCCTTTCGTTCTCTGCCAAACAGATTATAATGAGCCAACAGGGCGGCGCCTAGCGCTCCTCCGGCATCGCCGGCAGCGGGCTGTATCCATAGATCCTCAACAATATCAGATTTCAATAATTTACCATTAACAACACAATTCAAGGCAACACCACCAGCCATGGCCACTTTTTTCTGCCCGGTAAGCCTGACCGCCTGCCTGACGATCTTTCCCATTATCTCTTCAACCACTTTTTGAATCGAACTCGCAACATCGGCATCCCGTTCCGTCAGCGGCCCTTCCGGCCGTCTCTCAGGCGCGTTAAACAACCGCTGGAAATTTCGGCTGATCATCCTTCGTCCGGTCATAAAATCAAAATATTCCGTATTCAGCTTTATCGAACCATCATCATTTATCTCAACCAATTTGTCTTTGATCAAATTGGCGTATTTTGGCGTGCCATACGGGGCGAGTCCCATCACCTTATATTCACCGGAGTTCACCTTAAAACCCAGGAATTGGGTAAAGGCACTATAAAGAAGGCCGACGGAATGGGGGAAACGCTGTTCTTTGAGCAGTTCTATCTTAGCCCCTTCGCCCAGGCCAATGCTTGAGCAAGACCATTCACCCATCGCATCTACCACAATGATAGCCGCTTTCTCGAATGGTGACGGGTAAAAGGCCGAAGCAGCATGGCTGAGATGGTGACGGGAAACAAAAATCTCGCCCTTGAAAGCCGGCAGCTTAGTGGCGATGATCTCTTCGAGAAAATATTTCCTGGCCAGGAAATCACGAACTTTCCCCGCATTAGCTTTAACTCTTAACGGTGCGAAAGCGGTCAGCGTTTCAATTAACCGATCCAGTTTAAGTTGTGGTTCATCATAAAAGGCAATTGTATCGATCTCTGCCGCTCCCACGCCTCGTTGTTCAAAACAAAAATTAATGGCGTTCACCGGGAAGGAACTGTCAAATTTAGTTCGGGTAAAGCGCTCTTCCTGGACGGCCGAGATTATTTCACCGTCTTCAACAAGCACCGCCGCTGAATCATGAAAAAACGCCGATATCCCTAGGACTAATGGTTTTTTATTCATCTAAAACCCCTTAATAACGTACGAAGAATTCTTAACCAAACAGGATTACTCCTTCGCCAATCCCTCTCGACTGCTATTAAATAATCCTGGGTTTCTTCTCCCCGGTTGACCTTGCCGGGAGTTTCGCTCGCGAGCTCATCGTTTCTTTTGAATATAGCACGAATAAATTCATCAGCTTTAACCGCGGTCAGGCCATTCCGCTTGGTGAATTCCTTTAATGTCCTCAATTCAAAACAAAAATTATGTTCGAGCTGTAAAAACGACAAGAAATCGTTGCCGCTGACCAGCCATTCGTCGGATATTTTATCAGCCCGCGTTCGGCTCCAATGTTTTACCCCCGGGACTTCAATATAAATGCTGCCGGTCGGAGTGATCAGTTCTTTCGCCTGCTGCAAAGCCAGATCAACATCCGGCATATGCTCAAGACAGTGGGAAAAGATCAGCAGATCGGCCTTCAACGACAGCTTCTGGAGCGATTCGATCCCACCGGATAAAAGCTCCATTCCGGCCGCTCTCCCCGCTCCCAGCCTGTCTTCGTCAAAGTCGCAACCGTAAACCTGACAGCCGGCCTGATGGAAAGGATAAAGATTACAGCCATCGTTGCAGCCAACCTCCATGACGACACCTGTCTTTTTAAAACCTTCGCCCAGCGCGTCTTTTATCCATTGAAATCTTTTCCAGGCATACGCCCCCGGAGCGGTACGATCGGCAAACATCCGGGCAGCGCTCCGCCCGTCATTCTTCAGTTGATTGCAATATTTAGCGTAATAGCGATCTGCCCCCTTATCACTGAAATAGGCGGAGGAGAAAACTAGCCCGCAGTTGTCGCAGATCACGGTTTCCAGGGGCAAACCGAGCCGGTCTTTTAAAGCGACAACCGTTACTTTTGTTGCTTGACATAAGGGACAGGCGGCAAAAGCCAGCCGTTCGATCTCCCCATTTTTTAGCGCTTCCCCGACCACCCCAGCCGCCGCTCTGGTGATCCGACTTTCCCGGTAGAGCGGACGTCCGTTAGCCTTAAATCGGTTCGACAGCAAGGCGAGTTTCTTTTCAAGCATCCCCAGCAACCTCGTCATAGCGCAGATCATAATTACCAAGTTTTTCTTTACCGACCAGAAGCGCCTCCACCATTTTCAGATCGTCTTCGGTCTTAATAATCAGAGCTGACTCTTTACTAACCGGATAATAACCCATTTTGCCGCAAAACAGGGCATAGCCTTTTTCTTTATATGTCTTTTGAAAAGTCTTATTGCGCCACATCATCACGGAATAAACAAAACGCTGGACCGGTATTAAATCCTGAGTCCTGGCAAATAGACCGTCTTCCTGGAAATTGAGCGGCTGTCCGTCATACAGACAATGCACCTGCTCCTCCCGCACCGTGATCAGACCATCCAGTTTCTTTTCTTGAAAATAACGGACGACAGCACGGACCTCTTCCCCGCTCTGCAGCGGCGAAGTTGAATTAACCCAGACAGTGATGTCGGCCGGATGATGTTCCATAAAATCAAAAACAACATCGTCGGACTTGGCCTCGGAGCTCCCCAACTTTTCCGGGCGGTGGTAAAATTCTACCCCGTACCTTTCAGCAATCCCGGCAAAAACCTCGTTTTCCGAATTCAATATTATTTTATCAAATACACCGGATTTTTTGGCCGCCGCGATCGGGTAATAGATCATCGGTTGCCCGTTGATCAGGGCTAAGTTCTTTTTGGCCAGACGGGTACTCCCCATTCTGGCCGGGATCATCGCGACTATTTTTTCCTTGCCGGTCATAAATTTACCCAGGCTCCATTACGTTTCAGGCTCTGATTGGCCGCTTCGACCACCGCGGTCGAAACCAGCGCTTCCGAGAAAGTCGGCCTTTTCCCTTCCAATTTCTCCGGCGAAGTTTCTCCATCAATAATTCCGCGAACATCGCTTACGAACTGGAGAATACTCTCAACCCCATAACCGCGAAAGGTCGTTTCGCCCTCCCCATTCGCGTAAAAAGCCGAGAAATCAGGATTCGGTTCTTCGATCCCGGCCGCGTCGGTCACCAGACAGATCCCCCGTTTTTTCTGGTCCGCTTCATAGCGCCCTTTTGTCCCGATCACTTTGATCTTCTGATCGGACATCGCCGATGTCCCCTCGGGATCGATCCAATTGACCAGGATCGCGCTGGTGAACCGGCGACCGTTCGAACTTTTCCATTCGATCAAACATTGGATCGAATCGTAAGTATCGACCCCTTTGGCCCGAAGAAAATTCTTCTGGCCGACGGCCATGACCCGTTGCGGCAGAGCCCGGGTGGCGAAATAGATAATATCGACGTAATGGACGCCGAGATATTGGAAAATATTACTCTTGGTCGCCCAGCTTTTAAAGACCCCCAGCGGGATGTTTTTTCGCTGGCTGTATTCGACAATAAAGTAAAGCGGATCGCCGATCTTCCCTGAGCCGATCGCTTCTTTCAGCTTTAAATTCGAACGGTCATAGCGCTTGTGGAACTCGACCGCGCCATAAACATTTTTGGCGCGCTGAAGCTTGACGAGTTCCTTGGCCTCACGCAGCGTCGGAGCGAGCGGTTTAACGACCAGGCAGGGGATACTCCTCCTCAGCAAGTTAGCCGTGATCGCAAAATGGAGATGATCCGGCACCGAAACAATGGCACAATCGGGCCACCAACCGTCCTTGAGCGGCTGCTGGTAAGCCTGTGGGTCCCGGCTCTTCCCTTTTGGAAAACATTCCACATCCAGCCCAAAACCAAAGATCTTCCGTAAGGCGGCGAGTTTTGCTCTTAGCGCTTTGACACTGCCCGCACTTGTCGCCGCGACCTTCACCTCAAGCTCCCAGCCATCCTTTTGAGCCTGAAAAAGAGCGGGCAAGATCGTTCCGTAGCCGGTTGTCCCCCGACCGCAGACGTACATGCCGGCCCCAACGATCAGCACCTTTAAACTTTTATTTTTTTCCATTTTACCGCTCCTATTTTTGTTTTAATAACCAGGCGGGAAAGTCGACCGTCTCGTTCGCGCCAAAACGATGCCGCTGGAATTCCTTTGCCGGCACTTTAAAATCCAGGCCGGCTTCGTCCAGCCGGTCAAAGTATTGCTGGAGCGCTATCCGGTCCGGGACAAAGAGGACCGCTTTTCCGATCTCGCCGCTGAAAGGCTCACCGGGAATGTGGGCGTATCTCCCTTCCCCGCCATAAAGGAGGACTGGGACTTTATTGCTTAAGGCCTCTTCGATCGTAGTCGAGGAAAAACTAACGATCAGGTCGGCCTCCGCCAGGACGTCAAGAAAGGATCTTTCTGTTTCAATTATGACATTATCCGCTGGGGGGAGATAGCGCTTCAACGCTTCGAGCGTCAGCTCGTAATCATTTTGCCGGAACTTGACGATCAGCTTGATCCTTGGCCGCCCCGCAACGGCCGCGGCCAACTCCTGAAGAGCTTTGACGTATTCATCGGCAGTTTCGTAAATATAGCGGCGGTTATGCCGCATCTTAAAGGTCCCGGCGTGAACGACCGTCAGTTGCGACCGTTCAGCTGGGTTCGCTTTTTCAATCCGCCTTCCCCAGAGGGTCGGCTGGATATTTACCAGGCGGTCGGGATCAGCGAGCATTTTAAGAGCCAGCGTCCCGGCATGAGGCGACTGAACTGCCGAATATCGGTAATGTCCGACCAAAATGTTTTTCGCCAGCTGCTCATGCTCTCTAGCCGCGTATTTTTCAGTGTGCAAAACATGTGAGCCATGGCTGATCAGCACAGAGGGGATATTAAATTTTTTCGTTATCTCTCCCAAAGCGCCATAAACTTCCAAGTTCATTTGCGAGATCACGTATGTCGGTCTGATCGCCTCCAGCGCTTTCTCCAAGCCGAAAGCCAGATAATGCACTCCCAGCAGATACGGCGCGAGGTCGGATCTGATCTTTTCCGTTAAGATCCCGGATATATTCACTCCCATATAAGTCAAGACGTCATTATTCTTCCCGAAGAAACCCATAATATTCTCAGAATATTCTTTTGGCGCTTCTTTCTCATACGAACCGATGTTCGCCCGGGCAAACGTCTTAATGGGAAAAATAAAATCGAGCGGATAACCGGTCGCGCGATCTTTGATCTTTCGTTTAACCAAGACGGAAACCAATATCCCCAAGGCCTGGACAACTTCCATCAAGCCCTCGCGCCCGTTATAGAATCCGCCGACCGCCAATCCGTTTTCCTCCTTGCGCAGATCGTCACAGACACGGTCAAGGTTATATTTAAAACTTGGCACCAACAGGGTCCTTCTCCTTTTTAGGAGCGCGGCCGCCAATTTCAGCACTTGCGAACTAACCCAATTGCAGGCCAAATTGAATCGACTTTGGCCAAACTTTTCAGCCATAGGTTGGACTGTCCAGGGCGACAGTTTTAGCGGCACAAAGCCGATCGCTCTCATAGTACACATTTTTTCCGCTAGCCGTCCCAGATAAAGCTGGTTGTCTTCGACCCAGGGGGAAAGAGTCACTTCCGATTTATGTTTGAAAGCCGCAATTTGTGAATAGCTATTTTGGGCTAAACACTTATCTAATAATTCGATATTCCAAAGGAGGTGCCGCCAGATCAGAACCAGATAGTAAAAACTGGCATTAACAAACCAATCTTCTGGTCGCCTCCCCTTGCTTTTGTCTAGCTCTCCCCTTAGGGACGACTCGATCTCAGCGCACTTTTCCATCACCAGTTGAAAGGAAGCCGTGTCAATAATATCCGATGTATCAAGACTGATAATATTATTCTGCGCCAAAAATGACCTGATATTCGGGTTAAGCGCCAAGACCGACCAATCGTTCAGTTCAAGCTCCCGGAGCGCCTGTTTTGCTTCGTTCATATCCTCGATGATCAATAATTGGTTTTTATTCACGGTTTGATAAACTCCAATTTTTTGGCAATATCTTCGACTAGCCCATGAACTGGAAAGGCCAAACACTTTTCATAGGCTGGGTTCAAAGGATCGCCGGACCAATTAAAATGATAAAGACTGGTCTCGACCCCATGTTCCGAAAGCAGAACGGCCTGCTTCCCTTTGATGACCGGTTCTGGAGCCCCTCTTAACAAAGGAGCAATGCCAGGCCCGGCACCAGCTTCCACCGCCCTTTTCATCCAAACCGGCCACTCACTGCTCAGCGGAGATTTTAATAATGCCGCTAGATTGCGCTGACGAGCGGCAAGTTCGATCTTGACCGCGGCCGTAACGTCATTCTCGGACAACCATTTTGTGAGATGAGGATCAAGCGCCTTGACCTGGCTTTTAAGGATCGTGTTAATTTGACCGTAAGGATCTTCGCCCACTAAACCTTGTTTTACCAAGGCAGCCATGAGCTTGACCGAGCCCTCTTCGGGCTCAAAAGCCAGTGGTCGATCGTTCACGGTCGCCAGCCCTCCCCCAGTAACACCAAGCAATTTCGACAAGCTTAGTACCCGGATAATAGTTTTAAAGTTTTTGGCCGCATTGAGCTTGTCCGCAAAATAATGAGCCGAGTCAACCATGTCTTTGATGAAGACCGCGCCGGTAAAACGGGCTTCCAATTCCCCCAATACCCCCGCCGACAACGGCCACCCCCATTGTTCATACACCAAAACACCAGCACATTTGATCTCCCCGGCGATCACCTCGTTAATGGGAATAGGCATGGCATACGCCCCCACCGCGTTGATCACGCATTGGGAGCTCCACTCCGGGATGGCAACGCGATCGCCGCGGTCAAGCCCCGCTTCAGTGAGCGCTTGGCTAAGCGCCTGCCGGCCGCTGGGAAAAATATTCCTAAGCGGGAAATTTCCCAGTCCCGGATTTTGTACGGCCATATCTCTCCACAATTTGATCATAATATGGCCTTTGCCTGCTCAAAAAATTCTTGGCGGCTAACCGGCCAGGCGACTTCCGCCTGGAACTTTCTGATCGGCAGACGACCTTTGTTTAGGAATTCGCGGTTATCATCAACGATCATCTTGAACGACCTTAAGCCGGCCGACGCTTCATAAAAAATAATCCCCGCCGCGGCCAATTCACGGTCGATCTCCTTCCCGCGCACGGTAGCCTGCAGGCATTCCCATTCATTATGGAAAACCAAAGTTGGCACTCCCGCCTGGACAGATTCAGCAAAACCAGTACTCACCGTATCCCACAAAACCAGATCAACCATGGCAAACAGCTCATGCGGTTTTTGACTGACAATCCCAACACTCCCGGCTTTCAGTTCATCGGCAAACACTTCCTTGATCGGGTCATTAGCGTAGGTTCCGGGAAAAGGCTTGTACAAAACCCTTAGTCCCGGATACAGTCGCTTTAACTCTTTAAGATATTGGAGCACCTGCAAGCGGTGAACCCGGTTTTTTTCAGGGGAAATTTCTTCGAGATCGGTCATAAAATCCATCAGCGGTCCGGAGGGATAAAAAAGAGTAAGCTCCTGCCCGTTGATCACCGGCTTATTCCATTTCGGGATTGCGGTTAGGTATGTGCTGCCGAAACTAATCGTTTTTAACCTCGGAAGAAGGACCTCGCCTTTAAGCCAGTCACTATCATTCTTCCCCCAGGCGAAATAATAATCAAGAAAAGCCAACTCATTGGCCGCTTGTTTGCGGGAACTGATCATGTTTGATGCTCCGTGCTGATGGCCGATCAACAAGGCTTTCTTTCGCTTGGCCAGCAAGGCAAAGATCTTAAAATTGTCATTACGATAATAACCGGTTGCGGAGTGGACCTGTTTTATATCCCAGCCGATTAGGAGCCGCGAATAATAAGCTAACGTCTCAGGCAGGCCTTCAACCACCGCCACCGGCAGAGCCCGATCAACAAAATCGGCAAAGAGAATGGCTAATGAATCACGGGTTGAATTATTAAGATTCGGCAAGATATTATTGATCCATGCGATAAATACTTTCTCAAAGACGTCACGCATATTGAACCGAAGGGTCAAATTGATCGTCACGGAAGGTAGCTGATAATTAAAAATCATCATCTCCCGATCTTCAAGCAGATATTTCATCTTTTCCGTCTTATCAGCGAGCTTGCGCGGTTTGCTTCTTCTGATCCTGGCAAGCTCAGATCGATCAAGAAAACGCCTGATGATCTTTTTGGGGTTAAAAAGCTCGCCAACACTCCACCGGTTGAACAATTTCGCCTTGGCGCTCGAGCCTGTCCGGGCGATTGCTTCCCCGCGAAGTGCCTTGGCCAGCCGGCCAAGCAACTGCCGGTTGATATCCTGATCGTAGTAATATCTTTCAAGAGAAATAAAGCTGTTCAAGTAATAGTATCGATCAGCGGAAATATTCACAGTTTCACCACTCTCGTTGTTCTTTTCGCTCACTACCGTCCGCAGAAGTCTCTCCACGAAGAAATTGCAGGCCACATGGACCGGAAAACGGTAGAGCAAACGAAATTCTTCGCCGGCCAGGTCACCGGACGTCACGATTCTGGCCGCATAGAGTTCGGTCAGCAATTCGTCAACCAAGCGGCCAGTTTGGCTGGCTATTTCGCGCTGGTCATATTCACCGGTCCAGTCCGACCTATTGTAATCTAGCAAAGGCCTCTGCATACCCGTATTTATTCTCCTTGCCTCTTTGCCGGCAATTATCAACCACCGCTCTGAGCGAGAGCGGGCTGGGAAACTCTTTGAGTTCTTCCTTATAAGTTCTGATGGCCGCTTTTTTACTTTGGATATAAGAAGAGATATTAACAACATTGTCTGGCTTGAATTTATTAATTTCAATCGGCGGCAAACAATCCATGTTCCCAGGGATCTCAAAACAAAACACCGCTCTTTTTTTTACCGGCTCCTTACTTGGTCTGAAAGCGGTCAGGACAGCCTCGCAACAAACCCGATGGTCACGGTTAATATCTCCCCAGTGATGGGTATAAATAATGTCGGGATCTGTCCCGGCCACGATCCGCTCGATCTCCTTAACGATATCCAACAAAGATATGCTGTCAAGCCGCTGATCGGCCAGTCCAAGCGCGTAGCAATTTTTCCTTTTGATCCCCAAGATAGCGGCCGACCGAAAAAGTTCTCTTTTTCTCTTTAAAATGAGCTTAGAGTATTTCTTTATCTCACTCTCTCTGGACACGCCGTGGCGGTAAACTCTCGAAGTCACCCCATCAGCCAGAGCGATGAGCCTAACCTCCGCACCCGCCTGAACGTGTTTGAGGATCGTTCCCCCGCAACCGAAGGCCTCGTCGTCGGGATGAGCAACAACGACCAGAACGTTCTTAGCGCTAAAAAACATCATCCACCCCCCGAATTCATGATTTATCAACCTCACCATCCGCAACCATCATTTTAATCTTTACCCTTGCCTTAACCATATTGCCAACCATCTCGGCCCCGGAAAATTCATATCTCGCCCCTCCCGATTCCAAAAAGGCCGACGGGTATCCGTCAGCATCAAGCATCCGGATATGGTCATAAATACTCGCCAATCCCTTTATTTTCGAAATATCACTTTCCGAAGGCTGGCGTCGCTTAAAATATTTTACGGGCCCTCTTTGCGGTTGTGGCACCGGCCGTTTTTTGATTATATGAGGGATCATTTCATTGAAAATAATTTCTGCCGCCCTAGTGAATATTTCTTGGGCGGTTCCTTTTAACCGCAAATCAGCTTTTAAATAAACGGGCCCTGCATCATAATCCCCAGTTACTCTGAAAGCAGATATTTTAGTTTTATATATTCCCCTCGAAATTAAGTTCTGCAATGGGCTGCCACCTCGGCCAAAGGGCAGATCGGTCATATGAAAGGCAATGCATTCCCATTTTTTATATATCGCTTCCGGTATTTTCCACGACCAATGCGGAAAAAAAATCAATTCTGGATCAACATGATTGATCTTCTGATAGGTTAATTCATCATAGCGACTGATAATCCGCATTGGATCCGCACTCTTTTTGGCAAAAGCGGCGGCCAGCTTGATGTTCCAGGGCTTAACCGTCGCCACAATATAGTTCCTCCTTTTCATCCCTGCATCCTAATGTTAAGAGCTTTCTCGACCTGGCCAACAAACTCAGTGCGCTTGACTGGATAAGCCAGCGCCTCTTGGAATACTTTGACTGCGTTACTCTCAGAACGAGAAATAGCGGACCGGTCATTTATAATTCGTTTAAATGCATTCAAACCAGATTCGATATCGTAAAATACGATCCCTGCTTTTTCTAGTTCACCGTCGACCATCTTACCAAGCGGAAGAGCCTGTTGCTTTTCCCCGTTAGAATGGAAAACCATCGTCGGCACGCCAGCCGCCATTGATTCGGCAAAGCCGGTGCTGATCGTGTCCCAGAGCACCAGATCAACCTGATTGAAATAATGAATCGGCTTATCATAAACAATCTTAACCAGGCCCCGCCCTAATTCTTCAGCAAGGACGTCCTTAATTGGATCTTTGGCAAAGGTACCAGGAAATGGCTTATAAAGAATCTGCGCGGACGGAAATAGCTTTAGTACTGCCCTTAACATCATCAACACCTTTAAACGATGCTGTCGATTCTTTTCCGGTGACGCTCCCTCAAGATCATCCATAAAATCCAACAAAGGGCCGGAAGGATACAAAATGGTAAAAACCGGTGGACTCACGGCCTTCCTTTCCCATTTTTTTATTTCGCCAAGATAAGGACTGCCAAAATTAAATATTTTTAAATTGGCAAGAGGCGCGCCCTTGGCCAGCCAATCGCTATTCTTCACCCCCCACGAAAAAAAATAATCGAGAAAGACCAACTCATTGCTAAAACCACGATGGTCAACAATAAAATTTGTTATCCCATGCTCATAGCCGACCAAAATTGCTTTTTCTCTTTTTGCCAAAACGGCAAATATCTTGAGATTGTCATTGTATTGAAACCCGGTAAAAGAATGTAGTTGCCTGACCGGCCAGTCCTTGAGGAGCACCCGATAATAAGAAAATCTCGGCCGCAAACCCTCGACAAGACTAGTCGGCAAAATATGCTCGGCAAATTCCGCATATATCAGGGCCAGGAATTGTTTTTCTTGATCATGAAGTCCGGATAATATTCCATCAATTTCAATTAAAAATAATTCGGTCAATACGGCGCGAATCTGCCGCCGAGTAATCCGATCGACCTCTTTTACCCGGGGGTTAAAATCAAAGGCAAAAATATGCGAAGCGGGCATGAACATTCTCATCCAATTAGAATAATCACAAATATAAACTGGCTTCATTAATTTCATAAAAATATTGGACCGGAGGCCGAGTAAATATTTTTTCACGTTCCTAAGTTTAAGCAATATGAAACTCGATTGATCGATTTTGACCGTTATTGGCATTATGACGTCTTTGGCCCGCTCTTCCGCGCCAAATACTGAAGCGATCTGATTAAGCAACGTATAATTGACGGAAAAATCATAATAATAACTCTGAACTGCTTCGACCGTATTGTTATAATATTTGTTCTCCTTGGTAGCCGGCGGATAAATCTCTCGGTTCAAATATTGGCGCAACAGCCGCTCGACAAAAATATTGGTGGCTACATGCACCGGAAAACGGATGACCAGCGCTAATTCATCGCGGGTTAAGCCGGAAAATACTTCGATTTTACTCTGGTGCAGCCGGTCGATCACTTGATCGATAAATTTATTCGTTTTTTCAACGATCGCAGGCTGATCATATTTATCCGTCCAATCCACTATCTGCCTCCGATCTGATAATCAAGGGTGAGCTGGTTTAGCTTGGTCGACAATTCTTTCTGCATATATTCTTTGTCAAAATATTTCACTCCCCGATAATATGTGACCGTTTCACCGCCAAACCCACGTTTAAAATTAGAAATGCTAACTTCTTTATCGCTCGGCAAATCGTTGAACTGCGGGCCAAATTGCTGAACGCCGATCTCATAGGTCTTGAAGCCCAGGTTCTTGAGATACTTGATCGTTTCCCACTGAATGACATGGGAAATAGGCACGTCATCTTTAAAATCAGGATCATCACTGGCCGAGGCGTAATAGGCAGCGCTTTTATAGATGCAAACATAAGAAAAGCCGACAAATCGTCCCTCGAAGCTCAGGCCACAAAGCAACCCTTCGCCATCTTTGATCCAGCGATACATCATTTCAAAAGTCTCAACCGGACGGGTCACCCGGCCCGCCGCTTTATGATGCAATAACCGATATTGGTCAAAAATGGTTTTGTCCGCGTTATGGCGATCAATGAAATCCACTTTATAGTGTTTCGATCCGCGGTTAATATCGTACTTATGCCCTTTCCTGACCGCCGCCCAGATATCATCGATGGGCCGGTCAAGCTGAATCAATTCCGTATTAAGAGAATCATCAAGATAGCCGAGTTTGACCAGCCAGTTGAATTTCATCGTGGTCTTCGCCAGCGGACTGGAACGAAAATATATTTTTTTAATCGACCCCCCCCCGGCCAGCTCATCGATTTTTTCAAAAATGTATTTAATTACTTTTTCCCGCCGGCTACCGGACAGGCCATTGGCTAGCGCGGGAAGCGCCCCATATCGACCGCCACCTCTGGCGGCAAAAAGATCTTTTTCACAGAGCAGCGGACAGATGGCGATTAGGCCGGTGTCATCTTTAACAAGGAAAGAGAGGTTGTTCGTCCCAAAATTTTCCTGGCCGTAGACGACACAGTAATCAAGCCATTTTATCGTATGCCAAAACCAAGCATCGTCTGATTGGCAACAAAAGTTGTCCCAGTCAGTCCGGTTGTTTTCAGTCAACGGCACTACTTGCATTCCGGCCTCGATTTTAATTCAAAAAAAACACTGCCAATGGTGCGGACAGCCACGCCAGAGCTGAATTGGGGGGAATATTCCACGGTTTTACCATGATTAATGTCCAACCACCATTTAACATCATGAAAACCGAATCGATGCCGAAAAAATACCGTGCTGGAAATACGCGGATTTATCTCAAAAGGGAAAAAACCGGCCTTCGTCTTGCGCATCTGGACATTCATCGGCCCGACCAAACGACATAACCTGGCGAGCCTGGTCACTAGCCTGGTGATCCGCGGGTCCTCCGCCAATCGGGCGAATTTCGTCATGCTGCCATAACCAAGCTGACGTTTAAAGGCCATGGAAAGAACCTTTTTCCCATCGGAAAACACGGCAACCGTATATTCCTCGTCCTCCGTTCCAACCAACTCCTGAATGATCGATCTCGGATTTCTCCGGAGATAAAAATCCATCGCCGCCTGGTCCTCGACGCGGACCAAGCCTTTCCCGCCGCAACTATGCCGATCTTTTAGCAACAAGGGAAATGATAAGTTGCCCCGATAATCTTCGGGCAGATAGGTCCGCGGCGCCTTAAAACCATGGGCCTTCAAATATTCGATGGTCAGGTATTTATCCAGGAATTTATCAATAATCTTCCTGTTCAACACCAGGACCTTAACACCTAATTTCTCAAAACGCCTCTTTTCCAGCGAGAAATAATCGATCTCACCTTCAGTCAGCGGAATAATATGGCTAAGATTCAATTCTGCGATAGACCTTAAGATGAACTTTTCGTACCTTTGCCGGTCAGAGACAGAGGGAGCAGTTTTAAAGACATCCAGCAGGGCCCGCCCGGCCGCGTAGCGATCAAGATCGCAACCACAGAGTCGTTCCGCATACTCTGTTTCCAGCAAACAGCCTGTCACCGATTGTCCAATATCACCACCAACCCCGGTCAATAATATTCGGCCCGCTTTATCTATTTTCATCTTGCCCTTTCATCAACACTTGAGACAGATACGGCAATTCCGGGTCGTTTCGGCGCGCTTCCGCCGCGACCGCCCCAACGTCATATTGGGTCAGCCTGAATTCGACCGCCAATCCGGTCGTGTTTAGGATCGCCCAGCTCGCACCCGGCCGGCCGTCACGCGGCTGACCGACCGAACCAGGGTTCAAGAATGTTACGCCCTTGTTTTTTTTCAACAATGGATAATGGGTATGCCCCATGATCACCAGGTCATATTCCCCTTGAGCAACAGACCGATCAAAAACGTTTTCTGGCGCATCTGGATAAATATATTCGTCACGATCAAGCGGTGAACCGTGGCAAAGGATGATTTTTTTTCCCTCGATAACAAGTTCCCGCCGCCAGGGAAGAGCTTGCAACACGTTTATCTGCTCGTTGCTCAACTGTTCCGCCGCTTTCTTCAACGCCGATCCGTACTTGCTATTGTACTTAGCTCTTTGCCGGTCATCCCAAACCGAATGAGCCGCCAGCATCTCGTCATGATTCCCCTGGACCATTTCATAATCAAAATCGGACAAAACCACGAAAACCTCATCGGGATGATAATAATAACCAACCAGATCACCGGCAATAAGTAGCCGATCAATCCCCTCATTCCTGATCTCGTTCAACACCGCCTTCAAGGCCAGACTATTTCCGTGAATATCCCCCAGCACGGCAATTTTCACGCCATCCCCCCACTCTTGATTATTTCTAAAACTTGCTTAAAACTTCGGCCAGCCAACAATTCGGACGACGGCTCAACAATCTGATCGCTCCCCGTCTCCCCCGGCAACCCGATCGGGCTTTGACCAGGCAAAAAAACGGCGCAAATTTCCTTCAGCATGTCGGCGATGGTTACCGGCACTGGGCCAGCCGCAAAATGTGTCCCGATAATTTTACGATCTATCGCGTTAACAATCGTCGCGGCCAGATCATCGACATAAACATAATTACGCTTCGCTTTTCCATCTCCAACCAACGTCGGAAGGTTCCCGAGCATCGCCTGGTCGATCGCCCGGTTCAAAGCAAGATGCCCCGGCCCATTATGACCATAGATCCCAGAGATCCGGAGAATCAGGTGCTCAAGGCCGGCGGCCCGGACCAGCTCTTCCCCCAGCCATTTGCTACGGGCGTAGGCCGTATCTGGAGCGATCCCGGTCGCCTGGTTGATCAACGCCGTTCTCAATCCATGCACAGTTATTGACGAAGCGAAAACAAAATACGCCCCCGTCGCTTTTGCCCAACGAGCCAGTTCGGCCGTTGCCACAACATTGGGAACGAACAAATCGTCCATTATATTTTCAAAATTAACCACCGCCGCCAAATGAACAATAACGTCGGCCTTTGGTAGGCGTGAAATTTTAGCGAAAAAATCGTTATCCGCCAGATCGACAACAAACTCCTCATTTTCACCGGTTGCCACCCGATCAATCGATCTGACATGAAAGCCATGTTTCTTGAGCCGTCGGCTGACCGCTTTCCCGAGAAAACCAGCCGCGCCGGTCACGACAACTGTTCTCTTCATTTCAGATCATGTCCTTCGTAATCCATTGATCCGCCTTAATATCTCTCCGGGCAACCCGACCAATAACCTTGCGCTCGTCTCTCGATTTAATCCCCAAACCCGGTCGTTTGACTGTCAACATTTCCGACGTTATCATCGTTCCGCTTTTTATATCATGAACAGCGTGCAAACTGCGACGAGCCAGGCGAAAATTTTCTCTTTCAGAATCAAGAACAACCTTTTTCCCGTCCCCAAGCAGTAACTCCGTATTCCTGAGATCGGCCACAAATGACCTTAGTTCATCTGGCTCCAGAGAAAATGGGTGATCGGGACCGGTCTGTTTCTTATCCAAGGTGATATGCTTTTCGATCACACAAGCCCCCAGGGCGACCGCGGCAATCGAAGAGATCGGGGTTAAGGTGTGATCAGAAAAGCCAATCGGCAATTTGAACGTTTCTTTTAACGTATTGATTGCGCGTAAATTAATGTCCCGGTAAACGGCCGGATACTGGCTAACACAATGAAGCAGAATAATATCCCGGCTACCCGACCTCCTTAAAACAGTCAACGCTTCCCTAATCAATTTTAAGTCGCTATTGCCGGTCGAGATAATGACTGGTTTGCCAGTCTGACCGATCGCTTTGAGCAATCGGAAATCATCCGTCTCATAGCTGGCAATCTTGAAGAAAGGAACATTCAAGCGATCCAGTTCTTTGACCGCCGCCAGGTCAAAAGGCGATGAGGCAAACAAGACGGCCCGTTCGCGACATCTCCGCCTAAGAACCTTATGCCATTCTCTCGGCATTTCCAGTCTTTTTATCAGCTCGTATGGCCCTTCGCCCGCTCTTGAGCGGCCCTCCATTTCGGAAAGCCGCGGAGTGAATTTTGAATAAAGCGTGTCAGCACTGTAAGTCTGAAATTTGACCGCATCGACCCCAGCCTCAGCCGCAAGATCGATCATCCGCAACGCCGTCTTCAAATCTCGATTATGGTTAGAGCCTATTTCGGCAATGATCAAAACCGGTTCGCCCTGGCCGACCAATCGGCCCCCGATCTTAACTTTATTTTTCATCTCACTCCCGCTCCCCTAAGTAATTTTCTTAATATCACGGAATTCTTCTTGAACGCTTCTAGCGTTTTGTATGACCGCTCCGGTATCTCCAGAGTAATTTTAGCGGACCGTCTTTTTTGAACCATGATCATGAACAGCCTCTTAAGGTCGATATTCCCATCCCCGAGCGCCAGATGCTGATCAAAACAACCAGTCGTATTGGCGTCACAAATATGGATGATCCCGGGCTTTAAGGCTAAATAACGCTCGGCATATTCCAGGTAATCCTGACCAAGAGCGAAAGCCGCTTTGACCGCGTGCGCGACATCAAAGCAAAAACCGACCCCCGCCACCCGCTGGATCTCTCTGATCTCCGCCGGCGTGCTGCCGACCCCCTTGGTCTCGAGCAGGGAAATAAACGGCATATTCTCAACCAACAGCCGATCGTCCTTCAGCGCTTTAAGCTGTTTCGCCGTTTCCCGGCAATCTCCCTTTAAGCCGGGGTGAATGATAATTTCCCGCGCCTTTAATTTATCGGCAAAGGCAACCGCCTCGGCAAGCAACTGATGATTACCTTTTCGTCGATCTTTGTCAGCCAGATTAAGCCCGTACATTTCATGTGGCGCGTGGATCACGTACGGGACATTTAGCCCCAGCCAATTTGAAATTGTTCCCCGAAAACTGCCCGGCACAGCGAAAAGCTCGACGTAATCACAATCACCACGAGCGAAAAGCTCGCCAGCCGTTTTAATCGCGGAAATATTCCTTGAAAACAATTTTAAGCCAACCTGATATCTCATTTTATTTATTTTTGACCGGCATGAAAAACCCAGAGATCTCTCGTCCTAGCCCAAGCTCGCTTAGCGCGCGGTAATAATTATTGGTCTTATCTACCGAGATGGAGTGCATCAGATTCTCGACCGCCACTCTTTCCTTATGGCATGACTTGCCTTTTGTCTTATCCCTAACATAATTCGTGTTCTCATTCATCAACCTTAGATCGATGGGATAATCAGAAATCATATCGACAGTTTTCCAGCCGCTCCGCAGGCAAATATTCCTGAGACCTTCATTATTGAAATAATGAAGATGATCGGGTAAGCAAACCCAAAACTCATCGTCAATATAGCCGTTACGAAGCAGAAACGTCTGGAGGCTGGAAAAATCATTTGGCACTTCGATAACGCACACTCCCTGGTCCGAGATAATTGATCGACAATCCTTAAGCAATTTATAAGGATCAAGCACATGCTCAAGAACATTATCAAGCCAGATCACGTCATATCTGTTCTCCTTGGCTATTATCGCGGATAGATTTTCATAGATATCACCGACAATCAGGTCATCGGCACATTCCGGATTGTTTTTTTTACATCCATATTCGCTGTAATCCAGGCCAACAACCTGCCACCCTTTACTCTTAAAGAATTTGAGTGCCCAACCCTCGCCGCACCCAACATCGAGAAAAGTTTTCTTATTACCGCCCAAATGTTCTTTTATTACCTGATATCTTTGTTCGATCTTATTTTGGAAATATTCGACCTCGGCCCTAGAATAAACGCTTTCATAAGACCCTTTATTTTCCTGAAAATAATTTTCCTTATAATAGTCTGTTAACTTTTCTTTTGAGGGCATATCGATCGCGCTGAAGAAGCCGTATTCGTTTTTCCGAACCTTATCGGTCATCATTCCAACCTCCTAAATCCGGCGTGGCAAACCGGGCCTTTAAGACAAGCTTCAACCCGCTTATCTTTTACCGCTTGGGCAATAAAAGCAAAAGATTCATCCGCCGCTTTAAAATAACCGGCGACATGTTCTGGTTTGTGGGCATAAGACGAATAAAAGGCGTTGCAAGCGAGATACCCCTTATCCAGCATTACCTGGGTGAATAGGGTTTTGAGCGCCAGGTGATTGTCGTAATCAAAGGAAAAATGGCCGAGCGGCGCGATGCCGGATACCGTTACCTTGAGGCCGTGCTTCTGCGCTTTTTCGGCCCAGCCGGCCTGGACTTCTTTACCGGTCTTGACCAGATGTTCCGGGACATTCTTCTCTTTCATCTTCTTTATCGTGGCGATTGCCGCGGTCGGCCCGACCCGCTCCGTCCAATAAGTACTGCTGATAAAAGTCTCCTGGGCGGCGGACATCGCGTCGCCCGTACCGATCACCGCTCCGATCGGAAAACCATTCCCCAACGCCTTGCCAAAGACCGCCAGGTCAGGCTTAAGACCGTATAACAGATGAGCCCCACCAAGATTTAAGCGCCAGCCGGAGCTGACCTCGTCGCAGATCATGACCACACCGGCTTGTTTAGTCGCCTGCCTGATCTCATCAAGAAAGCCGTCTTTTGGCTCGTAATTTCTGATCGTTTCCACCACGACCGCGGCGATCTTACCCTTATGTTTCTCCATCAACGACCGAAAACCTTTGATATCATTGTAAATAAACGGCTTAGCGGTCCCGATGAGACCGCGCGGAACACCTTTAGGAGAAAGCCCAGCTATCAAATGACCGTCCAGCGCTTGGTCATCGGCTAAATTGGCGGAAAGATACCAGTCATGCCAGCCATGATAGCCGCAAAAAAGAATGAGGTCTTTTCCTGTCCTGGCCCTGGCGATCCGAACGGCAACAGCCAACGCTTCTCCGCCGGTTCTCACGTACCTGACCATTCCTGCCCAGGGGTGCAGATCGCACAAAAGCTCGGCCAGTTCGACCTCTTCGGGACAGTTCAACGTCGTCATCGAACCTTTGTCGACCGCCTGTTTGACCGCTTTGTTCACGTCTGGGTCGGCATAGCCAAGAACGCAGGCACCGATACCCATATAGCTCATATCAATATATTTATTACCGTCCAGGTCCCAGACCTCGCACCCTGCGGCCCGCTCATAATAAGCCGGCCAGCGGTCTGGGAGGAACATTTCCGGCCGCTTGGACAGAAGCTGGGTCCCGCCCGGAATGATCTGCTTGGCTTTTTTATATAGATCTTGTGATTTTCCCATAATTTATTTTCTCTCCTTCACAATCTTGTCTTCGCGCAAAGATTTTTGATAACCTTCATTTCTGGTTATATGGGAATTTATCTGCTCAAGCTCCGGATATTTCGCCAAATATTCAAGAATATCATCCATAGAAAATAAATTGTTTTTTTGATAAAGCGCGCTGTAGATCTTGCCGACAAATTCCAGGTCTTCCTGATTATCCAATGTCCAACGCTTCTCCTTAAGGTTCGTCTTATATTCAACTCCCGCCAGCTTAAAAAACGCCGGATTCTTCCTGATATAAGCGGTCACATGTTCGCGTTCCGAAGAAAGTTTCGCCTCTATCCAGGCTTTTTCTAAAGCCGCGGCGCTGAAGACTTCGACATCTTCTCCATCCGGAAAAGTTTCATTGATGGTATTCGAAGTGTAATCAGCTCGATCCTTGATATGCTTGCGCAAAACCGTTTCGATCACCTGTGGGTCCATGAGCGGGCAATCGGCCGTTATCCTGATCACCGTTTTGGCCTTGAACAACTTTGCCGCTTGATAATACCTGTCCAACACATCATCTTCGGACCCGCAATAAACGCTTATCCCCTGCTCCGCGCAAAGCTTAATGATCGGCAGATCGCCTTTCGATACGGTGGTGGCGACTACCACCTCGTTGACCAGGCGGCAGGCCTGGACCCTTCGAATCACGTGCTCCAACACTGTTTTATCTGCAATCTTTATCAGTGCCTTACCCGGCAATCTGGTCGAACCCATTCGCGCTTGAATTATGGCGACTATTTTCATTTATGCGCCAACTTTCTTCCCGGCCCAATTAAACGGCAAAAGAATCTCTTCATTTTGTTCTTTTAACTGGTCTAATTCTGGTAACAGGCCGGCCACTTCCGAGGAGCGACCGGCCGCGAGGATCAGTTCTTTCAAGTTTTCCGGACTATCCACCCCAACAATCACCTGGTCCACCTGATCATTTAAAACAGCATAATTTAAACAGATCGCCTGGATCGATATGTTATTCAGGGAAGCAAGGGAGCGCAGACTGGTTATTTTATCCTTGATAGCATTAAATGACGGGTCAAGCTCTGCCGGATTTTTGAATGCCAATCCCTGTAAAAACACCGACCGGACATGGACCTCGATTCCTTTCCGCTTAAGGGTCGGTAAATAATCTTCGAAACGGCGGTCAAAAATACTATACGGAAACTGAACAAGATCAAAAGGGACTTCATTGGTCAGCAGCTCATCAAGCTCTTTTGGATAATAAAGAGAAAATCCGATCTTGGCGATTTTACCAGAGCGCTTTTGTTCCACAAGCCAATCATAGATAACTGGTTGAAAACGGTAAGTCTCAAAATCATGGAAAATATATCCGTATAAAGAAGTCCGCCCCAACCTCTGAAGTGTTTCCGCCAGATAATTTGGCGCTTCCGCAACCTGGCATTTTGGCAACTTTGAAACCAGTTGAAAATAATTCTTTTTGAAACGTAAATATTCACCAATAACTGTTTCGCTTTCGCCGTAACCATAGGCCGTATCCAAAAGATCAACTCCGGCCGCCGCTGCTTCGTCCAGGATCGCAAATACCTCTTCTCGCGGAACTTTACCCCGTTGGTTGTTGACGCCGTAATCCAATCCGAATTGAACCGTCCCCAAAGTAAGCTTGTTCATGGCAAACCTGCTTCCGAAATAACTTGTTTAAATGTGTCGATCACATAAGTGACATCTTCATCGTTCATTTTAGGGAATAGCGGCAAAGTGATGGCTCCGTGATAATAAGCTTCCGCGTTGGGGCATAAGCCGGGCTGATAGCCCAGCTGGCGATAATAAGGCTGAAGATAGACCGGAAAATAATGAACATTAACTCCAATTCCTTTACTCCTAAGTTGTTCGAATATCTCTTTCCTCTTGTCCGAAACAACGACCGGATAGATATGCCAGGCAGAAGCTCGCCCTGGTTTAACTTTAATGGTCTTGACACCAGCCAAGCCGGCCAAGGCCCGCTCGTATTGAATAACGATCTCTTGCCGTCGTTTGATAAACTTATCCAGTTTTTCCAGCTGTTTTATCCCCAAAGCTGCCTGGAAGTCGGTCAGGCGGTAATTGAAGCCGAGGTGATGCAGCTCGTAATACCAAGCTCCTTCGTCCGGCCTGGTCAAGACACTCTGTTCGCGCGTAATCCCATGTGTCCGGAACATCATAAGCTTAGTATAAAAGGCCTTGTTATTGGTCAAGACCATGCCGCCTTCCCCGGTAGTGATGTGCTTGACCGCGTGAAAGCTTAAGCAAGTCAGGTCGGAATAAGCGCAAGAACCGATCTTTTTCCCTTCGTACTCCGCCCCGAGAGCATGGGCAGCATCTTCAATTACCGTTAAACCTTTGGCTTTAGCAATCTTGCTAATTTCTTTCAACTCGACAGGATTGCCGGAAAAATGGACAGGAATAATTGCTTTCGTTTTAGAATTGATCGCCGCGGTGATCTTTTCAGCCGAGATATTGGCCGTTTCCCACTCGACATCGGCAAAGACCGGCTTGCCGCCGCAATAGAGAACACAATTGGCGGAAGCGACAAAAGTGATCGGGGAAGTGATGACTTCGTCGCCGGCAGAGATCCCTGCCGCGAAACAGGCGGCATGCAGCGCGGAGGTGCCGGAGTTCATGGCTACGGCGTATTTAGCCCCACAGTAGGCGGCGACCTTCTCTTCAAAGTCTTTAACCTTCGGCCCCTGGGTCAGCCAAGGAGACCGCAACGCCGCTGCCACCGCGTCTATGTCGGCCTCATCGATCCATTGCGTTGCGTAAGGGACTGATCTCAAAGTTAATTCTCCTTGATCATTGCCTGGAGCTCGGGGATAGACAACCATTGTTCGTTGGTATCACTGCTGTAGGAAAATCCGTCGGCCACGTCTTTCCCTTCGGCATGATTTGCCCGGCTCCACCAGTTGAAAGCCGGTTGCAGGACGTAACAGTCGCTCAATTCTTTGGTCAGTCTGGCATCATCGGCCGAGATCATCACTTCATGGAGCTTTTCTCCCGGACGTATGCCAACGATCTCGGTTTTGCAGTGAGGCGCGATCGCTTGCGCCAGATCGGTGATCTTCATGCTCGGGATCTTGGGAACAAATAGTTCCCCGCCGTGCATCCTCTCAAATGCTTTGATCACAAATCTGACCCCCTGTTCCAGGGTGATCCAAAAACGGGTCATCCGCTCGTCAGTAATGGGCAATGACCCCGCTTTCATCTTCTCCTTAAAGAACGGCACGACACTGCCCCGGCTGCCGACAACATTCCCGTACCTGACCACGGCAAATTTGGTGCCAGTCCCGCCGGAATATGAATTAGCGGCAACAAAGAGCTTGTCTGAGCACAGCTTGGTGGCTCCGTAAAGATTGATCGGATTACACGCCTTGTCAGTAGAGAGCGCCACCACTTTTTTTACATTACAGGCGATCGCCGCGTCAATGATATTCATCGCCCCGTCAATATTTGTTTTGATCGCTTCCGACGGATTATACTCCATGGCCGGGACCTGCTTCAGGGCGGCCGCGTGGACGACATAATCAACCTCATGGAACGCCCTCATCAACCGCTCCTTATCCCTAACATCCCCGATGAAAAACCGGATTGTTTCCTGGCCCGCGAACTGCTGGGCCATTTCAAATTGTTTCAGCTCGTCGCGGCTAAAAACTATGACCTTTTTCGGCCGGTATTCGTCAAGCACTGTCTTGACGAATTTCTTACCGAAAGAACCGGTCCCCCCCGTTATCAGGATCGTTTTATTATTAAACATGCTGTTTCTCCTTTGCGTACTCTGTCTGGAACCAAGCGACAAATTCCTTCAAGCCGGCTTCGATATCGGTCTTTGGCCGATAATTGAGCTTTTTCTTGGCCGAACTGATATCCGCCCAGGTTTCTATCGGATCACCCGGTTGCAAGGGCATCATCGTCAATTTCGCTTTTTTCCCCAACAATTTTTCCAAACAGCTTATGAAAGACAGTAATTCAACGGTCTTATCATTACCTAAATTAAATATTTCATATTTAGCGTTATAAACCAGGCTGGCTTTCACGCCCGCCACAATGTCATCAATATAAGTAAAATTCCTGGTCATCTTACCCTGATTGTAGACGTCAATCGGCTGGCCGTCTAAGATCGCTTTAGTAAAACTGAAATAGGCCATGTCCGGCCTCCCCCATGGGCCATAAACCGTAAAAAACCGCAAACCAATAACCTGGATGCCGTAAAGATGGCTGTAAACGTGGGCCACCAGCTCATTCGACCGCTTGGTTGCCGCGTATAGCGAGATAGGATTATCCACCCGATCGTCCACAGAAAACGGCAGTTTAGTATTCCCGCCATAGACCGAAGAGGAAGAAGCAAAAACAAATTGTTTAATGCCGAATTGCCTGGCACCTTCAATGATATTCAAGAAACCTTCATTATTTGATTTTTGATAAGCAAAGGGGTTGGTCAAGGAATAACGGACCCCCGGCTGGGCCGCCAGGTGGCAGATCCGATCTATTTTTTCGGTACGGAATAATTTGGTCAGCCCTTCGTAATCGCACAAGTCAAGACGATAGAAATTATAGCCTGATTTATTTTGTAAAATGGCGTTCCTGGCCAATTTGAGGCCGACATCATAATAGTCATTCAGATCATCAAGGCCGACAACTTCATCACCTTGGGCCAGGAGGGCGGCTGAAACATGAAAACCAATAAATCCGGCCGAACCGGTAACCAAGGTTTTCATCTTAATTAAATTTTCTCTCTTTTTTGTACCAGTCAATTGTTTTTTTCAGGCCAACCTCAAAGGAGGTCCCGGCCCTAAAGCCGAATTCTTTTTCCGCCCGGGAAATATCGAGCCGGCGCCGCGGTTGGCCGTCGGGCTTAGCCGCGTCCCAGACTATTTTGCCTTGAAAGCCGGTCAGCAGAACGATCTGCGCGGCCAGGTCCTTGATCGAGATCTCAAAACCGGCGCCCAGGTTTACCGGCTCCGGTTTATTATATAATTCAGCGGCCAGCAAAATACCCTCGGCGGCGTCTTCAACGTAAAAGAACTCCCGAGTCGCCTGCCCTGTCCCCCAAACTATCAGCTCCTGCTCACCCCGCTCCTTTGCTTCCAAGCATTTTCTGATCAGCGCTGGAATGACATGCGAGGAATTAAGGTCGAAATTATCTCCCGGCCCATAGAGATTGACCGGCAGAAGAAAGATCGAGTTAAAACCGTATTGCTGGCGATAGGCCTGCGATTGGACCAGCAGCATCTTTTTTGCCAGGCCGTAGGGAGCGTTGGTCTCTTCAGGATAACCGTTCCAGAGATCCTCCTCCTTGAAGGGGACCGGAGTGAATTTCGGATAAGCGCAGATCGTCCCGATCGCCACAAATTTCTTCAGCCCGAATTGCCTGCCCTGCTCGATAAGCTGAACGCCCATCATCAGATTTTCATAAAAAAACTTCCCGGGATTTTCCCGGTTGGCCCCGATCCCCCCGACCACCGCCGCCAAATGAATAACAATATCCGGCTGGGCGTCGCGATACAGCCTTTTGACATCGGCCATCTCGACCAGATTGTAATTTTCTATCTGCGGAATGAATATTTCACGGCAGCCCAGCTCTTTAAGCTTGGCAACGACAAATGAACCTAAAAAACCCGCCCCACCGGTAACGGTCACTCGCTTCTCTTTCCAGAAAGTCATTCTCTATCCCACCGTCAACTTATTATTCGTCCAATTGATCCCTTTAGCGGCCAAGATATTTTTACCTTCACCGGGCGATTTCTGGCCCAGCATTTCCAAATCAGCGTCAACCATGATCTTGACCAGTTCATTGAACCTGACTTTCGGCTCCCACCCCAGGATTTTCCTGGCCCGGGAGATATCCGCCTGGAGAAAATCGACCTCGGTCGGACGAAAATATTTTGGATCGATCTCCACGTGCTCTTGCCAGTCCAGCCCGGCGTAAGAAAACGCCGCGCTGACGAATTCTTCAATGGAGTGGCTTTCGCCCGTACCGATCACATAATCATTAGGCTTATCCTGCTGCAGGATCAACCACTGGCATTCGACATACTCGGGCGCGTAGCCCCAATCGCGCCTGGCCAAGAGATTTCCCAGAAAAAGCTTGTTCTGCCGGCCGGCTTTAATCTCTGCCACCGCGCGGGTGATCTTGCGGGTCACAAAGGTCTCACCGCGGCGCGGGCTTTCGTGGTTGAACAATATCCCGTTGCAGGCAAATAGATTGTACCCTTCTCGATAATTGGTGACCATCCAATAGGCGTAAACCTTGGCGGCGGCATAAGGGCTGCGGGGCTGGAAAGGAGTCGCTTCATTTTGCGGCGCTGGAGCGGCCCCGAACATTTCCGAGCTCGAAGCCTGGTATAACCTGGTTTTGATCCCGCTGCGCCTGATCGCCTCCAGCAGACGCGTTGTCCCTAAGCCGGTGATGTCGCCCGTATATTCCGGCGTGTCAAAACTCACCCTAACGTGGCTCTGCGCGCCCAGATGATAGATCTCATCCGGCCGGATATTGTAAATAAGATCCGTGAATTGTCCGGAATCGGAAAGATCGCCGTAATGCAGAAAGAAATTCGCGCCAATACTATGCGGATCGATGTAAATATGGTCGATGCGGTGAGTATTAAATGTGCTGGCCCGGCGGATCAAGCCGTGAACTTCATAACCTTTGGAAAGCAATAATTCGGCGATGTAGGAGCCATCCTGACCGGTAATCCCGGTGATCAGAGCTTTTTTCATTAGTATTCATTCACCTCGGGTAAAGCATAACAAGATTATACCATTTAGGCATTAATTGTCAAGAAGAGAATTAACTAGTCATCACTAGTCAACTCTATTTAAACGCTTCGATCAAATAATCCAGGAAAAACGCTAAAAACATCGAGCCAAAAAGTCCGATAGAGAAGCCGGCAATAAACGAGAATATCCTCCGCTTCGGGATCGGCTTGTTAGGGACATCCGCCCGGTCGATCACGCTGAACGCATCGATTTCTTTCGCTTCCTCAAGTTTGGCCAGCTCAAACTCACTTTTCAACATTGAGTAAGTCGAAACAAGGATATCATATTCCATCCTCAATCGTCTTGCTTCGACGCCCAAAGCCGACAAATTATCCGGGGCCAAAAGAGAGAATTTTTTTATTTTTTGTTCGGAGCTTTTCAGGTCCGCGGCAACCCTGGGGATCTGGCTTTCCAAATACGCCCTTTTTTTCCTGGCTTCCGTAAAATTCATTTTTCGCCAGTACTTTTCCGCCGCCGCCGCATAGTCATTGGCAATATCGGCGGCCAAAACCGGATCATTATTTATGATCTTGATCTCTATTAATTCGCCTTTGGATATCTTTGGCATCGCCTGAACTGCAGTAATCTGGTCCTGTCTTGATATGCCCGACAGCGCCCACCCCTTTATCCGCTTAGTTAAATTAAGATCATCCAAAACAATTTCGGCAACCGCACGAGATGAAATAATACTTAAAAATGAATTAGACCCATTTAATTGAATTCCAAATAGCCCTGCGGGGACCATCCCCGGAATTTGGGAATTGTTTTGCCCCTTTAGAAGCAGAACAGCTTTGGCTTCATATATTTTTTTTTGCGAAAGTGACGGCCAACCAACAAGAAAAGTCATAATTATCGACGCCAGCACGATAAAAACCTTCCATCTCCAAATAACCGCGACGTAATCCTTCAAGTCAATCTCATCACCCATATGATCCTCCAATATATTCTTATTTCGAGAAAACAGTCTTATATAGCGCGATCGTCGTAAAGACCAAGGAAGTAAAGCTGGTAAAGTCCGAGAAATAAAAGAACTGCGCCGGAACATTTATGACATCACCAGGCATGACTTCAATGTCCTTTTCTGATCGGCCATTAAATATAATATCAGAGCCATCCGCGCCGACCTGCTTATCGCCGCGAGTTATGGTCGAAGCGGAGAAATTAGCCTGCGCTGTCGGACCGCCGGCAAAACTTATATAATCCGAGAATTTTTTCCCGGACAAATATTCGAACCGGCCGCTCCTCTGGACCTGGCCGTAAACGTAGACGAATTTTTTTTCGCCGAGATACAACGGTTTATCGTCTGATCCGCTGAGATATATTTGTACTTTCCTCGGCTGGACCAAACGAAACGAGAAAGTGAATTTTTCCTTATAAACTTCCTTTATTTTCTGATCGATCAGCTTTTTCCCCTCAGGGATGGTCAAGCCCAAGAGTTCGATCTCCCCTACTTTCGGGATAAATATCTTCCCATCCGGCCCGACAACCAGAAGATAGTCCAAGGACATGTCATTCTCACCAATGATCAGATTGGCCGCCACCTGGTCGCCCGGGCCCAATTTGTACTCATTTTCAATGATATTATCACTGACAATGTAGCCCGTATCACTGGCTGTAGCTTGGGCCAAAACGGCGGTAGGCAAATTAAGGACAAAGATCATCAGCATCCCCCAAACAAGCTTCTTCAGCATATATTTATTCTCCTCTTATTTTTCTCTAGTTAGAACTAAGTAAATATTTACTATTATATCATTTAAGTCTTGGGACTGACAAACATCGACAGGCCAGCGGCCCAGCCTATGGTCACCCTACTCCGATACCGTAATAATTAAAACCGGCCGACTGCAGGAGCTTGGGGTCAAAAACATTCCGGCCATCGATGATCACCGGCCGATTCATCATTTGTTTCAACTTTTTAAAATCTACTTCACGGAACTCGTTCCATTCAGTCACAATGATCACCGCGTCGCAATCTTTGGCCGCGTCATAAGAGCTCCGGCCGTATATTAATTCCGGAAATATTTTTTTAACCTTGCCGCTGGCCATTGGATCATAAAGCCGCAAAACCGCCCCTTCAGCCATAAGCTTCTCAATGATATAAAGCGCCGGGGCATCGCGCAGGTCATCGGTCAGCGGTTTGAAGGCCAACCCCCAGATAGCTATCTTTTTTCCTTTCACACCGCCTAAGATGTTCTTTATCTTGAGGACAAATCTTTCCCGCTGGGCCTGATTAACAGCGGCGACATTTTTAATGAGCTTAGTCTCATAATCATGTTTTTGAGCCATATTGACCAACGCCGAAATATCTTTCGGCAAACAGGACCCGCCGTAACCCAGGCCGGCTTTCAGGTAATCATGGCCGATCCGATGGTCATGGCCCATTCCTTCCGCCACCCGCCTGATATCAGCCCCAACGCATTCACAGACATTGGCAATCTCATTAATGAACGAAACCCTAGTCGCCAGAAAAACGTTTGAAGCGTATTTAACCAATTCAGAACTACGGGAATCCATAAAAATGACCCTGGCATTTAAAGGACGATAAAGCTCGGACATTATGTTAGAAGATCTGTTGTGGCTCGAACCAATAACTACCCGGTCGGGATGGAGAAAGTCAAAAACCGCTTTCCCCTCACGCAGAAATTCAGGGTTAGAAACTACCTCAAAATTTTTCCGGCTTAATCCAGCCTTGATCATTAGCTTTTCAACCATTTCCGAGGTTCCGACCGGCACAGTGCTTTTCACGACAACAACTCTAAAATCAGATCTCTTCGATTTTAAAATATTAGCCACTTTCCGGCTGACCTCAATTATCGCGGAGAGATCCGCTTCTCCATTAGGCAGCGGAGGGGTTCCAACAGTAATGAAGACCACACTAGCTGAAGTAATTGATTTCGCAAGCTCATGAGTAAAGAACAGCCTGTTGGCCGCCACATTCTTCAGGATGAGCTCTCTCAACCCCAACTCAAAAAAATCCACCACCCCGTTCTTGAGATTAGCTATTTTTTTCCGATCAATATCAACGCAGGAAACTTCGTTGCCAAAATCCGCCAGGCAGGCCCCGGTAACTAAACCAACATAGCCGGTCCCGATCACACATACTTTCATGAGTGCCCGCTCTTTCGATAGGTTCTAACCACCCACTGGATTTTCATTTCATTCACTTCTCCTTGGCCGCCTTTCTTTTGCCAGTTTAGGTTTAACCATCCGCAGTATCTCTTCCCCCAAGATCCTGTACTGCCCCCCAACCTTGCGCGCTTGCAGCACGCCCCTTTTGATTAATCGTAAAAACGTAGAGCGCGATATTTTGAGGAGAGATTCCGTCTCTTCAGGCGTGTAGATAGCGTGCTCAAGAACTTCCATGCAGGCTCATTTTAACATAAAGTGTCAAAAGGTGTCAAGACGAACCAGTGGCTATAGCGCCCTCATCCGATGCGTTAAAGTTTCGTACCTTCTCCCAGGGGGAGAAGGTGTCTTGCTAAAGCAGCTTTGCTTAGCACCCTCTCCCAAAGGGAGAGGGTGAGAGTCCTCAACGTTAGCGGGTGAGGGCTGAGACATGCTTCGCGATTGCCAAACAAGCGGTTAATCCCGGCGACTCGATGCCGATCAGGTTGATCAGGCCCGGCAAACCAAGCCGCGATTCTTCTCTGATGACAAAATCACGTACCCCCTCACTTGGACCCTGCAATTTTGGCCTGATGCCAGCTTGATCTGGAGCTAGATCTTCTTCCCTAACCTGAGGGAATAATTTAACCACCGACTCCCAGAAAGCACGGCGGTGGGCTGGGTCGACCGTATAATCAAGCTTATCGACATATTGGACGCTCGGGCCGAACTTGAGGCCGCCCGCCAGGTCAACGACCGAATGGACCCCCAACCCGGTCACGTCATGTTCCGGCACCGGATAAACCAAATGTTTGATAAATGGCGGCTTAGTGTAAGCAAAATACTCCCCTTTGCAAAAATGAAGACGATATTTTTCTTTAATAATATCGATCCCAGCCATAGCCGCGAGCTGGTCGGCGTACAATCCGGACGAGTTAATGAGGATTTCTGTTTTCAGCGAAGGTTCGCCGTTTATACTTAGCAAATAGCCGTCCGGTTGACGGCTAACGGCTGTCAGCTGTGAACCATAAGCCAGTAAACAGCCGTTCTCCTGCGCTTCCTGCTCGAGCGCCTTCATTAACTGATGCGAATCAATGATCCCGGTATTAGGCGAATAAAGCGCCTTGACTCCCTTGACCCCTGGTTCAAACTTGGCTAACTCCGTTCCCATCATATACCTCAACCCCCTCACCCAGTTAAGCTCCCCCTGCTTCATCAACCCCTCAAGCTGTTTAACTTCGCCGTCATTAATCGCGACAATTATCTTCCCCAGTCGTTTATGCGGGATATCATGCTCCTGGCAATATTTGTAGAGAAGTTTGCTCCCTTCAACACACAATTTCGCTTTGAGTGACCCTTTGGGATAATAAATACCGGCGTGGATAACCTCGCTGTTCCGGCTGCTCGCTCCCTGGCCAAAAGAAGTTTCCTTCTCCAGCAAGACAATATCCTGCTGTTTCCTGCTAAGCTCGGCCGCGATCGCCAGCCCGACCACTCCAGCGCCGATTATTGTTATTCTGGTTGTGTCCATGGCCCCCTTAACCCCTTCTGTCACGACTATCGTCGTGACATCTTCCCCTTATTAAGGGGAAGATAATAATGAATCAGCTATTTGATCTGATATTTTATCAACAACCAAGTCTATATCATTTAATATATCATCATTTGTGAAGCGGAGAAAGTTTATTTTCAGTGTTTCGAGGAGTTTCTGTCGCGCCCTATCGTATATAACCTGATCTTTACCTTGGTGATATCCACCATCAACCTCGATCGCCAGTTTTATTTCAGAGCAATAGAAATCAACCACAAAACCCATTATGCTGTATTGCCGACGGAACCGGCATCCCTTGAGCTGCCTTCTCCGTAGCTTTTTCCATAACTCCTGCTCCGCCTCCGTCATATTCGCCCGTAATATTTGCCGCTTCTCCCTGTCCTTTCTTCTGTTATATATCTTCGTCATCACTTATATTATAGCGAAAGTGGGGTGTAAAAGCGCAAGCCATCCCCTTCCCCCTTAATAAGGGGGAAGGGGACCTAGGGGTTAGGGGTAAAAGCGGAGCCTAAAACCTGGCGTAAAGTATCATCAATACCGCGGCCAGCCAGCCAAACATGGTCAGGATAAGCGGCCAGTCGGTCAACATGATCGTCTCCGCGCTCCCGCCTTCATCTTCATTGTAGACCAGGTAGAGAAAGCGGAAGAGGCCAAACAGGACAAAAGGAACAGTCAGAATAAGCCTCTGGGTATTGAACTTTAAAACCGTCTCCGGCGCCAGGGTGTAAAGCGAATAAGTGACGATCACCGCCGCGGTTACGATGGCGATCAACTGGTCAAGAAAAACAGTCCCGTAACCCTTGAGCGAAGCGCGATGCCGGTCCGCCCCTTCCCCCAACAACATCAGCTCGTGCCGCCGCTTGCAGAAAACAATAAAGAGGGCCAACAGTGAAGCGCAGACGAGAAACCAGGGGGACATATCGATATTAATGACTTCGACACCGGCCACCCCGCGCAAGACATA
>Ga0265292_1000183_pt1 | contig 113255 bp, 99 predicted proteins | sample Munlanlewell296A_FD_189080 | JGI IMG/M metagenome (GOLD analysis project Ga0265292, IMG submission 189080) | Leachate microbial communities from a municipal landfill in Southern Ontario, Canada - Leachate well 296A | ecosystem: Engineered > Solid waste > Landfill > Unclassified | place: Canada... | reverse complement strand
CAAGCTTCTGACCAGCGGGAATACGGACGCCTAGATACACGCCGTTTCTGCGCATGATCGCTCGTCTTCGCAGCTTAGACCCATCAAACGCGGACTATTCGCGGGAGTTAGCTGCGGAACCCAGGCCTGCGCGGTCGTTGGCGCGTGCAGGCCATTCACCGCGACGCGGCCGACGCGGTCTGGCGCTCGGCGTTCAGCTACGTGACCGTCGAGTGACCCTCGACACGGCGATAGACGCGGTCCTCGACGCCGCGCCGGTGTTGCGCCTCGCGCTGAACACGGGCGGCGCTCCCTACGTCGTGCCGTTGTGCCTGGCCAGGGTCGGCGACGCGATCTACGTGCACTGCTCGGATGCGGGTCGCAAGCTCGACCTGCTTCGCGCCGATCCCCGCGTCGGGTTCGAGGCGACGATCGAGGCCGAGCCGATCGAAGGTCCGAAGCCCTGCAAGTGGGGGATGCGCTATCGCAGTGTGATCGGAGAAGGGGAGGCGGCCGTCGTCGAGGACGAGGACGAGAGGCTCCTCGCGCTTCGCGCGCTGGCGAAGCGCTACTCGGGCAGCGACGACGTCACTTCCGAGGACGCCGCCGCGACGGTCGTGATCAGGGTCCGCATCGTCGCTGCGACGGTGAAGTCGCACGGGTAGCGTCGCCTCTTGACGCGCTGGGCTCTCCGGCTATCATTTAGACGGTTGGCTAAACGTCTAATCACTCGCGGATGGAGGTGGCGCATGTCGGAGGTCTTCAAGGCGCTCTCCGACGACACCCGCCGTCAGATCCTCAAGATGCTCCGTGAGGAGGACATGACCGCGGGAGCCATCGCGAGCCGCTTCACCATCAGCAAGCCCTCGATATCGCACCACCTGTCCACCCTGAAGGCATCGGGTCTGGTCAACGCCGAGCGGCGAGGCCAGGAGCTGGTCTACTCGCTCGACACGACCGTCTTCCAGGAGGTCCTCGCGACGTTGCTCGAGTTGTTCGGAGAAAGGGACGAGAAGTGAGATTCAAGGACGCACCGAAGCTGCCGCTGCTCTTCATCACCCTGATGTTCGCGACCGGCGCCCTGGCTTGGGACCGGCTTCCGAACCGCATCCCGACGCACTGGGGGCCGAGCGGGGCGATCGACGCCTGGGCGGACAAATCGTTCGGCAGCGTCTTCGCCATGCCGCTGCTCGCGCTCGGTCTCTACGTGCTGCTCCTGGTCGCCCCGTACCTCGATCCGAAGCAGCGCAACCTGCTGGCCTCGGGCAAGGCGTACGGGATCGTCATAGACCTCGTCATAGGGGTCGAGGCGGTGGTCTTCGCGTCGACACTTGCGGCCGCGTTCGACCACTCGTTCGCGGTCGACCGGGTGGTCATGATCGCCGTCGGCGTGATGTTCGTGGTGATAGGCAACTACATGACGACCGTGAAGCAGAACTGGACGTTCGGGGTGCGTCTCGCGTGGACGCTCTCCGACGAGGTCGTCTGGCGCAAGACGAACCGCCTCGGCGGGTGGCTCTTCGTCGGCGCGGGGCTGTGTTCGATCGCCGGCACGTTCCTGCCGGCCCCGGCGAACCTGTTCGCGATGCTCGTGCCGCTTGGGATCATGCTCGTGACCACATACGTCTACTCGCTCGTCCTCTACAAGCGGCGCCACCCCGAGGAGTCGGGCCCCGCGCCGGAGTAGGTTGCACACCGTCGCGACGGGTGCTAGCATGCGCGGCAACCGAATAGCACGCCTGTGACGGGGAGGAGTACCCCGGTCGCGAAGCATAGAGAGCCGGTGGCAGGTGGAAACCGGCGTGAGCGATCGGCGGGAATGGACCCTCGAGGCACCGGGGCAACGGCGAACAAGCCTATTAGTCCCGGCGGACCCCCACCGATAGAAGGGGCCGGGTATCGGAGCACCCGCTCCGGCACCGCAGGAAACGAGTGGGCCCGCCATCTTCGGCGGGTCAACAAGGGTGGCACCGCGAGATGACCTCTCGTCCCTTGGGGATGAGGGGTTTTTCTATTCCCGGGAGCCAGTCTCCCGGCCGGAAAGGAGGACGGGATGCTGTTGCCGGGCAAGGACGAGTTCGTGAGACTCGCCGCCGAGCACGACGTCGTGCCGGTCGCGCGTGAGGTCTACGCCGACCTCGCGACGCCGATCTCGGCGTTCCTGGCGCTGGCCGACGGCGCCGAGCACGCGTTCCTCCTCGAGAGTGTCGTCGGTGGAGAGAGGCTCGGACGCTACTCGTTCCTCGGGATCGGCGCCGGCGAGACCATCACCGCCCGCTCGGGCGTCGCCCGGGTGAGCACCGGCCGCCGCCACAGCGACGTCCCCGCTCCCGACCCGTTGAGCGTCGTCGCGCAGCGTCTGCGGGCGGGTTCCGTCGCCCTCCTCCCCGGCCTGCCGGCCTTCATCGGTGGCGCCGTGGGGTTCGTCGGCTACGAGGCGGCGTCCGGCTTCGAGAAGGTCCCGCGCCACGACGTCGACGAGACAGGTCTTCCCGACGCGACGTTCATGTTCGCCGACACCATCGTCGCCTTCGACCACGTCCGGCGGGTGATGCAGGTGATCGCTCCCGTGCGTCCCGGCGACGAGCCCGCGGCCGACCACGACGCCGCCGTCGCCCGCATCGACGGCGTCCTCGCGCGGCTCACGGCCTCGGGCGCTTCGGCGCCGCTCGGGGAGGTCGGCCGAAGCGCACCCGTGCCCCTCACGGCGCACACGTCGCGCGAGGACTTCCTCGCGGCGGTGGGCACCGCCAAGGAACACATCGCGGCGGGAGACGTCTTCCAGGTCGTCCTCTCCCAGCGCTTCTCCGCTCCCTACGACGGGGACGGCCTCGACCTCTACCGCGTGCTGCGGGCCGTCAACCCCAGCCCGTACATGTTCTACGTCCGCACACCGGAGGTGACGCTCGTCGGGAGCAGCCCCGAGCCGCTCGTCCGCGTCGAGGGCACCACGGTGCTCACGCGCCCGCTCGCGGGCACGCGGCCCCGCGGAGCGGACGCCGCCGAGGACGGCCGCCTGCGCGCCGATCTGCTCGCGGACGAGAAGGAGCGTGCCGAGCACGTCATGCTCGTCGACCTCGGCCGCAACGACCTGGGCCGCGTCTGCGTCCCGGGCACCGTGCGAGTCGACGAGCTCATGGAGGTCGAGAGCTACAGCCACGTCATGCACATCGTGAGCAACGTCACGGGCACCCTAGCGCCGGGCCGCGACGCGTTCGACGCGTTGCGGGCGACGTTCCCCGCGGGGACGGTCTCGGGTGCTCCGAAGATCCGCGCGATGGAGATCATCCGCGAGTTGGAGCCTTCCACGCGTGGGCCTTACGCGGGCACGGTCGGTTACGTGGGCGTCGACGGCGCGATGGACATGTGCATCACCATCAGGACGTTCGTCCTCGCCGGCGGGCGGGCGTACGTGCAGTCGGGAGCAGGCATCGTCGCCGACTCCGATCCCGAGCGCGAATACGAGGAGACGCTGCACAAGGCGCGGGCTCTCCATCGCGCACTCGAGCTCGCCGCGGGGATGACGGCGGAGGTGGCGGCGTGATACTCGTCGTCGACAACTACGACTCCTTCACCTATAACCTCGCGCAGATGCTCGCCGCGCTCGGCGCCGAGATCCGCGTCGAGCGCAACGACGCGGTCAGCGGCGAGCAGGTCGCGGCGATGGCGCCCAGCGGCGTCGTTGTCTCTCCCGGCCCGGGGACGCCCGCGGACGCCGGCGCCAGCGGAGAGGTCATCGCCGCCTGCGCCGCCGCCGGCATCCCGGTGCTCGGCGTCTGTCTCGGCCACCAATGCGTCGCCGAGGTCTTCGGCGGCCGCGTCGTCCGGGCCCCGGTGCCGGTACACGGGAAGACCGCCGACGTGCTGCACGACGGCACGGGGCTCTTCTCCGGCATGCCCCGGCCGTTCACGGCGACCCGCTACCATTCGCTCGTCGTCGAGTCCGGCAGCGTCCCCGACGTGCTCGAGGTCATCGCGCGCACCGCCGATGGCCTCGTGATGGCGCTGCGCCATCACGAACTGCCGATCTTCGGCGTCCAGTTCCATCCCGAGAGCATCCTCACCCCCGAGGGCGCGGTCCTGCTGCGCAACTTCCTCGAGATGTGCGGGGAGGTCGAATCGCTGGCGGAAGCGGCACCCGCCGTCCATGCGTCCGAGGGAGTCTCCGACGCCAAGGAAGCTATCGCGCACGTCGTCGCGGGCGGGTCGCTCACCGAGGACCAGGCGTCCGAGGTGATGGGGGCCGTCATGGACGGGGAGGCGACTCCCGCGCAGATCGCTTCGCTCATCACGGCGATCAGGATGAAGGGCGAGACCGTCGACGAGATCGTCGGCTTCGCTCGCGCGATGCGCTCGCGGGCGACTCCCGTTCGGCCGGTCGCGGCCGATTGCGTGGACACGTGCGGGACGGGAGGGGACGGGCTGCGCACCTTCAACATCTCGACCACGACCGCGTTCGTCGCGGCGGGAGCGGGCGTGCCGATCGCCAAGCACGGCAACCGCGCGGTCTCGTCGTCGTCGGGCAGCGCCGACGTGCTCGAAGCGCTCGGTGTGCGCGTCGACCTCTCGCCGGCCGACATGGCGCGCTGCATCGACGAGGTCGGCGTCGGATTCCTCTTCGCCCAGGGCTTGCACGCGTCGATGCGCCACGCCGGCTCGCCGCGCCGCGAGATCGCTATTCGCACCATCTTCAACCTGCTCGGACCGCTCACGAACCCCGCCGGCGCGAAGCGTCAGCTCCTGGGCGTCTACGACCCGGCGCTCGTCCCGGTTATCGCCGAGGTCGCTGGCCGCCTCGGGGCACACCGCGTGCTCGTCGTCCACGGTCATCCCGGGATGGACGAGGTCTCGGCGAGCGGTCCGACCATCGTCGGGGACTTCGCCGACGGCCGCGTGAACACGTACGAGATCCTTCCGGAGGAGGTCGGCATCGCCCGCGGCTCCACGTCGGCGCTTGCGGGGGGCGACGCTTCCGAGAACGCGGGCATCGTCCGCGAGATCCTCTCCGGCGGGACCGGCCCGCGCCGCGACGTCGTGCTGATGAACGCCGCCGCGGCGCTGCTCGCCGCGGGGAAGGTCGCGGACCTCGCCGAGGGTGTCGTGCGCGCGCGCGAAGCGCTGGAGACAGGCGCGGCGCTCGCCGCTCTCGAGGGGCTCATCACCTTGAGCAGCCGGCTAGGTGCGGAGGCGGACGCCCGCGCGGCGCTTCAGACCGCGGAGGTGACGGGATGAGCGCGGGTGTCCTCGACAGGCTGACCGCGAGCAGGCGAGAGAGCATCGCCGCCGGGTTCGGTCGGCTCACGGCCGCCGAGTGCGAGCGCATGACCGCGCATGCCCGACCGGTGCGCGACTTCGCGGCGGCGCTTCGCGAGCACGCGGATGTCGCGGTGATCGCCGAGGTCAAGAAGGCATCGCCTTCCAGGGGGCCGATCGCCCTCGACTGTGATGCGGCGCGTCAGGCGCTCCTCTACGAGAGCGGCGGCGCGGCGGCGGTGAGTGTCCTGACCGAGCCGGACTCGTTCCGCGGCTCGTACGACGACCTCTCCGGCGTCGCCGAGGCGGTCGGCGTCCCCGTCCTGTGCAAGGACATCGTCGTCGACCCCGTGATGCTCCACCTCGCGCGGGCGCACGGCGCCGACGCGGTCCTGCTGATGGCGAGCGTGCTCGGGGAGCGTCTCGGCGCTTTCGTCGACGAGGCCGCGACGCTCGGTATCGCGTGTCTCGTCGAGGTGCGCGACGTCGAGGAACTCGAGACTGCGCTGCACGCCGGCGCTTCCATCGTGGGCGTGAACGCCCGCGACCTGCACGACCTGACCATCGACCGCGCTCGCGCGCGGGAGACGGTCGCTTCTGCCCGCCGTGCGGGAGTCCTGGTCGTCGCCGAGAGCGGTGTGCGCGGCCGCTCCGACGTCGAGGACTTCGCCCGTGCGGGAGCCCATGCGGTGCTAGTCGGCGAGACGCTCATGCGCTCGCCGTCACCACAGACGATCCTCAAGGGACTGACAGGTGTGCCGAAGGAAGGAGATCGACAATGAGCGGCAAGACGAAGTACGTGCTCGACGAGAAGGACATGCCGACCGCCTGGTACAACGTGCTGCCGGACCTGCCTCGGCCGCTCGACCCGTACCTGCATCCGGCGACGAACGAGCCGATCGGTCCGGACGATCTGGCCCCGCTCTTCCCGATGGAGATCATCAAGCAGGAGCTCAGCCCGGAGAGTTACATCGACATCCCCGGCGCCGTGCTCGACGTCCTCAAGACGTACCGGCCCTCGCCGCTCAACCGGGCCAAGCAGCTGGAGAAGGTCCTCGGCCTTCCCGCGGGCGTCAAGATCTACTACAAGTACGAGGGCGTAAGCCCCGCCGGCTCGCACAAGCCCAACACCGCCATCCCGCAGGCCTACTACAACAAGCAGGAGGGCATCTCGAAGATCTCGACCGAGACCGGCGCCGGCCAGTGGGGCAGCGCGCTCTCCATCGCTGGGGCGCTCTTCGGTGTCGACATCGAGGTCTTCATGGTGAAGGTCTCCTACGACCAGAAGCCGTACCGCCGCTTCCTCATGGAGACGTACGGCGCGAAGGTGCACGCATCGCCGTCGACGCTGACCGACGCGGGCAAGCACGTGCTCGCGATGGATTCCGACTCCACCGGATCGCTCGGCATCGCGATCTCCGAGGCCTGCGAGGTGGCGTTCAAGAACCCGGACGTGCACTACTCTCTGGGATCGGTGATGAACCACGTCTGCATGCACCAGACCATCATCGGTCTCGAGGCCATCAAGCAGATGGAGATGGCCGGCGAGGAGCCTGACGTCGTCATCGGCTGCATCGGCGGAGGCTCCAACTTCGCCGGCATCGCGTTCCCGTACTACCAGCGCAAGCTGCAGGGGAAGTCCAAGGCGCGCCTCGTGGCCGTCGAGCCCAAGGCCTGCCCCACGCTGACCGCGGGCGAGTACCGCTACGACCGCGGCGACGAGGCCGGCATGGCGCCGATCGTGATGATGTACACGCTCGGCCACGACTTCGTGCCGGCAGGCATCCACGCCGGCGGCCTGCGCTACCACGGCGACTCTCCGCTCGTGTCGATGCTCTACAACACCGGCGACATCGAGGCCGTCGCGGTGCACCAGATCGCGTGCTTCGATGCCGCGGTGCAGTTCGCTCGCGCCGAGGGCATCCTGCCCGCTCCCGAGTCGAGCCACGCCATCCGCGTCGCCATCGACGAGGCGCTCGCCGCCAAGGAGGCGGGCGAGGACAAGGTCGTTCTCTTCAACCTCTCCGGTCACGGGCACTTCGACCTGGCCGCCTACGAGGCGTACAACTCCGGCAAGCTGGTCGACTACGACTTCGCCTCCGGAACACACGTCCAGGACTGACCGATGACTGGCGGGCCGCCCCTGCAGGCGGCCCGCCGCGTCACCGTCCGGAGGAGCGCATGCGACAGCACAGGACGCGAGTGAAGATCTGCGGTGTGACCTGCGCCTCCGATGCGCAGGCGGCGGTCGCCGCCGGTGCCGACGCCGTCGGCGTCGTCCTCGCCGACGGCCCGCGCAGCGTCTCGATCGATGAGGCGCTGGCCGCCCTCGAGGTCGTACCGCCCTTCGTGGGACGCGTCGGGGTCTTCGTCGACGCGCCTCTCGATGAGGTGCGCGATGCCGCGAGCCGGTTGCGCCTCTCGGCGGTCCAGCTCCACGGCGACGAGGACCCGGGCTACTGCCGCGAGGTGGGAGTCTCCGTCATCAAGGCGTTCAAAGTCGGCACGGGGTTCGCTTTTCCGGCCATCGAGCCCTTCCGGGGCTCCGTGGCCGCCGTACTACTCGACACACTCGTGACCGGCAAAGACGGCGGGACCGGCATAACCTTCCCCTGGCAAAGCATCACGGATGTCCCCGGTTGGGCCACTCTCGTAATCGCGGGCGGATTGACACCCGTGAACGTCGGCGCGGCGATGAACGCGATGCGCCCGTTCGGCGTCGACGTCTCGTCGGGGGTCGAGGAGCGTCCTCGTCACAAGGACCGCGAGAAGCTGCGGGCCTTCGTGGCGGCGGTCCGCGCGGCGGACGAGGCGGCGTCGTGACCGGCCTCCATGGCGTCCCACCGATCGGCCCTGACGCGAGAGGCTTCTTCGGCGCGTACGGGGGGCGGTTCGTTCCCGAGACCGTCGTCCCGGCGCTCGACGAACTCGAGATAGCCTTCGCCGACGCCCAGGCGGACCCCGAGTTCCGCGCAGAGGTCGCCAGGCTCCTGCGCGACTACGTGGGCCGTCCGACGCCACTCTGGAGTGCCGAGCGCCTCGCCGCCGCGGTAGGGCTGGGGGCCGTCCTCCTCAAGCGCGAGGACCTCGCGCACACGGGCGCGCACAAGATCAACAACACCGTCGGCCAGTGCCTTCTCGCGAAGCGGATGGGCAAGGACAGGGTCATCGCGGAGACGGGCGCGGGGCAGCACGGCGTGGCGACGGCCACCGTGGCGGCGCTGCTCGGTCAGAAGTGCTGCGTCTTCATGGGCGTCGAGGACGTGCGGCGGCAATCGCTCAACGTCTACCGCATGCGCCTGCTCGGCGCCGAGGTCGTGCCCGTCGAAGAGGGCGGGGGGACGCTCGCCGACGCCACCACCGCCGCGCTGCGGCATTGGGTGGAGCGCGTCGAGGACACGTACTACGTGATCGGCTCGGCTGTCGGACCACATCCGTATCCCAGCGTCGTGCGCGCCTTCCAGTCGGTGATCGGGGAGGAGACCCTCGCACAGCTTGCGGAAAGGGACGAGGACATGCCCGACGCCGTCGTCGCGTGCGTCGGGGGAGGGTCGAACGCGATCGGCATGTTCCATCCCTTCATCCGGGATGTCCCCGCCTCGCGCCGCCCGCTGCTCTTCGGCGCGGAGGCCGCGGGTCTCGGTCTCGACACCGGGCGCACGGGCGCCTCACTCACGCTAGGAACGCCCGGGGTGATGCACGGCTTCTTCTCGTACCTGCTCCAGGACGAAGCCGGCGATCCGCTCGAGGCCTATTCGATCTCCGCGGGGCTGGACTACCCCGGCGTGGGGCCGGAGCACGGCAGCCTCAAGGACGCCGGGCTCGTCCGATACCTGCCGGTGACCGACCGCGAGGCGCTCGACGCCTTCGAGCTGCTCTGCCGGACCGAGGGCATCATCCCGGCGATCGAGTCCGCGCACGCGCTGGCCCTCCTGCCTCGTCTGGCCGACGAACTCGGTCCCGAAGCGCGAATCGTCGTCAACGTCTCGGGCCGTGGGGACAAGGACATCGACATCGTGCGGGAGGCCGGGCTCGGTGGCTGAGCGTGCTGGCCGGCTCGGGCGCGGGTTCCCGAAGGACCGCGCCGCCCTCGTCTGCTACCTCATGGCCGGCTACCCCGACCGCGCGACCTCCCTCCTGGCCGTGCGGGCCGCCGTCTCGGCGGGCGCGGACGTGGTGGAACTCGGAGTCCCGTATGCCGACCCGCTGGCGGACGGCCCGGTCATCGCCCAGGCGGCCAAGGCTGCGCGGGCGGCGGAAGGGGGCTTCGGACTCGCCGAGACCATCGGTCTCGCGCGCGAGACCGCGCTCTCTCCCGACGCGGTCGCCGGCGTGCCCATCGCGCTGATGACGTACTTCAACCCGATGCTGAAGTTCGGGCTCTCCCGGCTCGCGAACGAGGCGCTCGAGGCGGGGGTCTCAGGATTCATCGTCCCCGATCTTCCGCCCGACTCGGCCGGAGAATGGCTCGCGGTCTCGCCGGATCTGGACACCGTCTTCCTCGCGGCCCCCACCTCAACGCCGGAACGGCTCGCGCTCGTGGGGTCGTCGTCGCGGGGATTCGTGTACTGTGTCTCGACCACGGGGGTGACCGGGGAGCGCTCGGAGTTGCCCTCGGGGATCGACGCCCTCGTCGCACGCGTGAAGGCCGCCACGACGCTGCCGGTCGCGGTCGGATTCGGCGTCTCGACACCAGCTCAGGCCGCCGCGCTCGCGCGGATCGCCGACGGGGTGGTCGTCGGTTCGGCGCTCGTCCGGCTGCAGGCCGACCCCGCTGCGCTCGGGTCGTTCGTCGCCGAGCTCGCCTCGGCGGTGCGGGAGCCGGCGTGACCGAGTAGGTGCTACGCTTGGGAGGACGTCGACCCCCAGGAGATGCCGGCCGTGCGACTAGCCCTCGCCCAGATCGATGTGACCGTCGGCGACCTCGACGGCAACGCAGCGCGCGCGCTCGACGCGATAGGGCGCGCCGAGTCCGCGGGGGCGACATTCACGCTCCTGCCGGAGCTCGCTCTCACCGGCTACCCGCCCGAGGACCTCCTAGCGAAGAACCACTTCGTCGACGACGGCCTCGACGCGCTCGAGCGCGTCGCATCGGGCTGCAGGCATTCGACGCTCGTGGGCTTCGTCGACCGCGACGAACGCGGGCTCTACAATGCGGCGGCGCTGTGCGGCAACGGACGGGTGCTGCGCGTCTACCGCAAGCGCCGGCTGCCCAACTACGGCGTCTTCGACGAGGAACGCTACTTCCTGCCGGGCGACGACGACGGCCTCATCGAGCTCGGAGGCGACATGTTCGCGGCGACGGTATGCGAGGACGTCTGGGATCCCGGCATCGTCTCAGGTCTGGCCCGGCAGGGCGTCAGACTCGTGCTCAACATCTCGGCTTCCCCGTTCCACGCGGGCAAGGGACTCGAACGCGAGGAGATGTTGCGCGCCCGCGCTCGCGACTGCGGCGTCTGGCTCGCGTACTGCAACCTGGTGGGGGGGCAGGACGAGCTCGTCTTCGACGGGAGGTCGGTCGTCGTCTCTCCCGAGGGAGAGGTCGTCGCCCGGGCACGTGCTTTCGAGGAGGACCTGCTCATCGCGGACTTCTCGCCGCGTGGGAAGCTCGGCGCGTCGGGAGACGTCGCCCCGCTGCTCGCGGGCCCGGAGGAGGTCTACGCCGCGCTAAAGGTCGGACTCGGCGACTACATGCGCAAGAACGGGTTCGGGCACGTGGTCGTCGGTCTCTCCGGCGGCATCGACTCGGCGCTCACCGCCACGCTCGCCGTCGACACGCTCGGTCCACAGCGCGTCCACGGGGTCCTGATGCCGTCGCGGTACTCCTCCGCCGGCAGCGTGGACGACGCCCGCGCGCTCGCGGCGGCGCTTCATATCGACGCCGCCGAACTCTCGATCGAGCCGGCGTTCCAGGCGCTCTTGGGCACGCTGGACCCGGCGTTCGGGGGCCGGGCGGCGGATGTGACGGAGGAGAACCTTCAGGCCCGCGTCCGGGGGACGCTCCTCATGGCGCTCTCGAACAAGAACGGCTGGCTCGTTCTCGCGACCGGCAACAAGTCCGAGCTCTCCGTCGGCTACTCGACGCTCTACGGCGACATGGTGGGCGGTTTCGCGCCGCTCAAGGACGTCTTCAAGACGCGCGTCCAGGAGTTGGCGGCCTGGCGCAACGCTGCGGGGGCGGTAATCCCTGAGGCGACGCTGGCCAAGCCTCCGTCCGCGGAGTTGCGCGAAGGGCAGGTCGACGAGGACACGCTCCCGCCTTACGCGGTCCTCGACAGCATTCTCGCCGCATACGTCGAGCAGGACCGGTCCGTCGACGAGATCGTCGATGCGGGACACGATAGGAGCATCGTCGAACGGGTGTGCCGGATGGTCGACGCCTCCGAGTACAAGCGGAGGCAGGGGCCGATGGGCATCAGGGTCACCCCGGGGGCGTTCGGGAAGGACCGCCGCATGCCCGTCACGAACGGCTATCGTCGCTGAACCGCTCGTGGGGTGACAACGCTTTCTGGACAAGGTACCCTCTGTCTTGGGAGGGCCGCGGTTGCCGACGCGGTTAAGTGAAGTGGGGAAGCTCTACGATCTCATGACCGAGGTCGACAAGGTCATCGACCAACGCGGTCTCGACGCATTCAAAGTCAAGGGACAGATGAGCCTGAAGGCGGGGTTCTTCGTCAGCCTTGTCACGCCGTCGATGCCCGATGACGATGTGAAGATGAAGGCTCTGCTCGACGCTGCGCGAGAGGTCCTCGGGGTCACCCTGCGCGCGTGAATCCCTCTTCAGTCAGCAACCCTCGGCCGTCTTGCGGTCGTGTCGTACCCGTGTGCCCGCCACATGATCGGCGGAGTTCACGATCATCGTCTCGCTCGGCGGGCTGCGATGCTTCAGCATCGCGACCGTGGCGGCTCCTACGCCGACGACGATGATCCCCGCGTGACCGAAGAGCAGCACCGCGGCGATGAACGGTGCGGGCAGAGTCGAGACGCTCGTCTCGCCCGCATAGATGTCGATGACCAGGGCTTCCATGAGCATGGCGACGATCCCTAGCCCGCGACGAACGGTACCGGCTCGACGCGGCGGAACGCTCGAGACGCGCTACGATACGCGTATGCCCGGTACGCCAGACCTTCACTACGTCCGCGCCGGCGACGTCCTCCTTAGCGAAGCCGCCGCTCTGCGCTACTCGGTGCTCCTCGAGCCCTTCGGAGTGTCTGCCGACGGCGATCGGGACGACGCCGATCCCGCGTCGACGCATCTTGTGGCGGTCGAGGACGGCAAGGCCGTCGGATATGCTCGTCTCATCGCCATGCCTGACGGTTCCGCCCGCATCCGCCAGGTGGCCGTCGAACCGTCCCGGCAGCGTTCGGGGATCGGTTCGTCGCTCGTGCTCGAACTCGTAGGACTGGCGCGCAGACGGGCCATCCCGCTCGTCTGGCTCGAGGCGAGGGTCACGGCCATCGCCTTCTACGAGCGTCTCGGCTTCAAGGCTCGCCCGGGTGTCTTTCCTTCCGGTAGGACCGGGCTCCCGCACGTCCGGATGGAACAACCGTTGCGCTGAGCGTCGGGCGCGGTCCTCTGCTGGCGTGCTGGCCTCACTTGCCCTACCCTGGTGGGTGCGCTGCGAGTGCCCGCGGACCGGTCCGCGGGGAGCGCGAGCGGGGGAAGCCCGACGCTTCAAGGAGGAGGGACCATGCCCAGCATCACCCGTGAGCAGGTCCGAGTGCCCGCCGATGTCCCGGCGGCCGCACGGGAGACCTACATCGACAACTACCTTGCCGCCACGCGCGGCACCGGTCGGCTCATGCTCTACGCCTGCGACCAGAAGATCGAGCACCTCAACGACGATTTCTTCGGTGAAGGCATCTCGCCCGAGGACGCCGACCCGGAGCACCTTTTCCGTATCGGCTCGCAGGGGGTGTGCGGCGTGCTCGCCGGGCAGCGGGGGCTCATCGCCCGCTACGCCGCGGACTATCCCGACATCAACTACCTCGTGAAGATGAACAGCAAGACGCACCTCGTGAAGACGTCGCAGGAGGACCCGTACAGCCCGCAGCTGTACGACATCTCGACCGTCCTCGACCTCATCGACAACGGCGTGAACGCCGTGGGCGTCGGGTACACGATCTACCTCGCTTCGGAGTACGAGGCGTCGATGATGACCGAGGCCGGACAGCTCATCGCCGATGCGCATTCGGTCGGGCTCGTCGTCGTGCTGTGGATGTACCCGCGCGGCAAGGCCGTCTCGAACGAGAAGGACGCCCATCTGATCGCCGGCGCCGCCGGCGTCGCATGTTGCCTCGGCGCGGACTTCGTCAAGGTCAATCCGCCGAAGGGCAACGAAGAGAAGACCAGCGCCGAGTTGCTCAAGGAGTGTGCGCTCGCCGCGGGCTCGCCTCGCGGGACGAAGCTCGTCTGCGCCGGCGGCTCGACGGTCGACGCGAAGACGTTCCTCAGCCAGCTCTGGGAGCAGATCCACGTCGGTGGCGCCGAGGGCAACGCGACAGGCCGCAACATCCACCAGCGTTCGCTCGACGAGGCCGTCCGTCTCACGAAGGCGATCTCGGCGATCACCCTCGGAGACTGGAGCGCCGATGACGCGCTCGCCGTCTTCGAGGGCCGGAAGGACTACTCGGTCTAAGTGTCGATCGCGGACTGGTTCAAGGCGCGCGAAGACCGCCGCTATACCGTCGCGGGCGCCGTCGCGAACCGTTCCGAGCTGCCCGACGGCGTATGGCAGAAGTGCCCCTCGTGCAGCCGGATCATCTACCAGGGCGACCTCGAGCGGGACCTCGAGGTCTGTCCGCAGTGCGGTCATCACGGCGTGCTCGCGGCCGAGAGGCGCATCGCGCTGCTGGCGGACGAAGGGACCTTCGAGGAGACGGACGCCGGCATGTCCGCGTCCGACCCGCTCGGGTTCACCGCGGCCAAGTCGTACACCGAGAGTCTTGCGGTCGCGCGGGAGCGCACGGGGATGCGCGAGGCGTTCATATCCGGACGGTGCTCGATCGGGGGTCACCCCGTCATCGCCGGCGCGATGGACTTCCGCTTCATCGCCGCGTCGATGGGCTCCGTCGTCGGAGAGAAGGTCGCGAGGGTGTTCGACCGCGCGCTCGACGAGCGCCGCGCGGTCGTGATCGCGACCGCGTCGGGTGGCGCGCGGATGCAGGAGGGCATGCTCTCCCTGATGCAGATGGCGAAGACCGCCGCCGCCGCGAGAAGGCTCTCCGATGCGGGACTCCCGTACGTCTCGGTGCTGACCGACCCGACCTTCGGTGGCGTCACGGCGTCGTTCGCGACGCTCGCCGATGTCATCCTCGCGGAGCCCGGCGCGCATGTGGGTTTCACCGGTCCTCGGGTCATCGAGCAGACCATCCGGCAGAAGCTGCCCAAGGGTTTCCAGACCGCGGAGATGCTCGAGACGCAGGGTCTCATAGACGCCGTGGTCCCGCGGGCGGAGATCCCGAAGACCGTCGCGACGATCCTCGGCCACCTCATGGCGGGAGTGGCGCCATGACGCGGTTCGTGATGGAGTTCGAGCGACCGCTCTACGACCTTGAGGCGAAGCTCGAGGAGCTGCGTCGGCTCGACGTCAGCGAGCGGCCCGAGCTCGCGACCGAACTCGAGGAGCTCGCCGCCGACGTCGAGTCGCTTCGCGCGACGCTCTACGCCGACCTCGGTCCTTGGGAGCGGGTCCAGGTCAGCCGTCATCCCGACAGGCCCCACACGCAGGATTACGTCGCGGCGCTGTTCGCGGACGTCTTCGAGCTGCGCGGAGACCGCTCGGGTTCGGACGATCCCGCGATGTTCGCCGGGCTCGGCTCGCTCGAGGGACGGCGCGTGGTCGTGCTGGGACACCGCAAGGGCAAGACGACGAAGGAGAACATCGAGCGCAGGTTCGGCAGCGCGCAGCCGGAGGGCTTCCGCAAGGCTCGGCGCGCGATGCTGCTCGCCGAGCGGTTCGGTCTGCCCGTCGTCTCGTTCGTCGACACGCCGGGAGCGCATCCGGGCATCGAGGCAGAGGAGCGCGGGCAGGCGTGGGCTATCGCGGAGAACCTGGCGACCCTGTCCGCTCTGCGCGTGCCCGTCGTGATCGTCGGCATCGGCGAGGGCGGGAGCGGGGGCGCGCTCGCCATCGGGTTCGGCGACCGTCTCATCATGCTCGAGAACTCGTACTACTCGGTGAGCAGCCCCGAGGCCTGCGCTTCCATCGTGTTCAAGGACTCGTCGAAGGCCTCACAGACCGCCGCGAGCCTGTGCCTCACGGCCGCCGACCTCGTCGGACTCGGCATCGCGGACGAGGTCGTCCCCGAGCCCGCCGAGGGCGCGCACCGCGATCCCGGCCTTGCGTTCGAGCGGGTGCGCGACAGTGTCGTCTCGGCGCTCGACGATCTCGCAGGCAGGCTTCCCGATGACCTGGTCGCGACTCGACAGGGAAGACTCTCGCGTGTAGGGGTCTTCGTCGACGAAGGTGTGTGAGGAGGCGTGGCGATGGGCAGCGAACGGGTCGTCAAGCGAGTGGGGATGCTCTTCTCCGGCGGTCCGGCACCCGCCGCGAACGCGGTCATCTCGGCCGCCGCACTCTCCTTCCTCAACGCGGACATCGAGGTGATCGGCTTCCTCGACGGATACGAGAACCTCGAGCGGTGTTGCGAGAGCGGCCCGCTCGTCGAGGGGCGCGATTTCGTGCGGCTGTGCGTGAACGACGTGTCGGGCATCCGTAACCGCAAGTCGATCATCCTGCGGACCTCGCGCGCGAATCCCGGAAAGCACATCTCCTCGCTCGAGGACCTCACCGACTCCGCCAAGAACGAGAAGCTGCGAGCTGTCTTCCGCGGGCTCGAGTCGCTCGAGATCGACGCGCTCGTCTCCATCGGCGGAGACGACACGCTCAAGACCGCCAACTACCTCTATCTCATCCAGGAGGTCATGCCCGAACTCCGCCGCGTGAAGATCGTCCATCTGCCGAAGACGATCGACAACGACTACTACGGTATCGATTGGACTTTCGGCTTCACGTCCGCGGCGAACTTCGCGGCGACCGAGATACGGAACATCTCCGCGGACGCGCAGTCGACGAAGTCGTGGTACGTGCTCGAGCTCATGGGCCGCAAGGCCGGCTGGCTCACGTACGCCGCGGGTATCGCCGGAGAGGCGACGCGGATGCTCAGCGTCGAGGACGTCGACGGCGAATGGGACTTCGAGGCCGCCGCCTCCGACCTCGTCGACCTGATGGCGGTGCGCATCGCCGACGGCCGGGAATACGGCATCATCTGCGTCGCCGAGGGACTCGCGGAGCGGCTCCCGGACGACCAGCGGCCCCAAGAGGTCGACATGCACGGGAATTCGATGCTCGGGACGGTCCAGATAGGCGAGCACCTCGCGAAGGCGATGGAGCGCGTCTATCTGGCGCGGACCGGTGAGCCCATCAAGATCCGCAGCAAGCAGATCGGGTACGAGACGCGGTGCACCGAGCCCGTCGCGTTCGACATCCTCCTCGGGAGTCAGCTCGGGGTCGGCGCCTTCCGGGCCATCGCGAAGGAGGGCCTCACTGGGATGATGGTCAGCGTCCGCGATCAGCTCCAACTCATCTTCGTGCCCTTCGCCGAACTCATCGATCCCGAGACGCTGAGGACGCGCGTGCGTTTCATCGATCGCGAGAGCGACTTCTACAAGCTGGCCCGGGCGCTCGAGTACCAGCGCGGGCACGACAAGGCCTGACGCACGGCTCTCGGGCACGCGCGTCGACACGGGTCTCCTGTGGCGTGCGGCGCGCTCGATATCCGGGACTCCCTCGGGCTTCCGGTCAAGGGGTATCGCGAGCACGGTGAGGAGTACGGCCGGTGGTGAGGTCGCCATTCGGCGCACTTGTCGCGGGGGTGCTACCGTTCGTCGGTTTCTTTCAACCGTTGACGAGGGACATCCCTGGTTAGAGATTGTGCGCGGGGCAAAATCGGAGTATCCAGGAGGAGTACGAAAATACGTGCACGCATGTCCTGATCCCGGGGAGGGTTACGTCATGAACACACGCAAGGTCAACTCGGCCGCTCGCCGGCTCGTCGCGCTCGTCGCGATGGTCGCGCTCGTGGCCCTCGTAGTGCCGGTCTCGGCCGGTGCCGCGCTGCCCGCGAAGACGGTGGCAAAGCCGTCTCTCAAGGTGCAGGGGGCGACAGCTAAGAAACTCGAACACAACAAGCCGATCCCCGGCTTCAGTGACAAGCATGCGAAGAAGCTCGAGCCGACCCCGGGCGCGAAGCCGGGTGACGACGACATCTCGGGCGCGACGGCGATCCCGGCCTCCGGGTTCACGGGCACCGTCCAGGGATACACCGGCTCCGGCACCGACCCCTACGACTGCTATAGCGTCTACCTGACCGCGGGGACGACGTTCAACCTCACCATGACGGGGCCGTCGAACGACATCGACGTCTACCTCTTCGGGATCGGCTCGACCTCCGTCGCGGGCTGGAACCAGGTTGCCGGTTCCGGCGGCGGCACCTCCTACGAGAACTTCACGTACACGCCGACGACGTCCGGCACCTACTACGTCATCGTCGAGGCTCACTACGTCCCGACGGCATCCTCGTACACCGTCACGTGGTCCGGCGGCACGTCGTCGGGTGGCGGCGGGACCGTGACCAGCGGTGACAACGACATCTCGGGCGCGACGGCGATCCCGGCCTCCGGGTTCACGGGCACCGTCCAGGGATACACCGGCTCCGGCACCGACCCCTACGACTGCTATAGCGTCTACCTGACCGCGGGGACGACGTTCAACCTCACCATGACGGGGCCGTCGAACGACATCGACGTCTACCTCTTCGGGATCGGCTCGACCTCCGTCGCGGGCTGGAACCAGGTTGCCGGTTCCGGCGGCGGCACCTCCTACGAGAACTTCACGTACACGCCGACGACGTCCGGCACCTACTACGTCATCGTCGAGGCGCACTACGTCCCGACGGCATCCTCGTACACCGTCACGTGGTCCGGCGGCACGTCCACCGGAAGCACGGGGCCGCCGCCCGACGGCGGCGGGGTCGTGACCGACAACGACATCTCCGGCGCGATCGCGCTGCCGGCGTCCGGGTTCACGGGCACCGTGAACAGTTCCTCGGATACCTACGACTGCTACGTCGTCTCCCTCACGGCCGGCCAGTCCTTCACGGCCGGCGTCACCGGTCCCTCGAGCACCGACTTCGACCTGTACCTGTTCCCGCCAGGATCGACGCATGTGGCGAACTGGAACACCGTCGCGGCGGCTGCCGCCGGCACGGGCTCCTATCCCGATCAGTTCACGTACACGCCCACGACCTCCGGCACCTACTACCTGGTCGTAGAGGCGCATAGCGGTTCCGGGACCTACAGCGTGACGTGGTCGCGCGGCTCCGGCGGCGGGACCACCGGCTCCGACAACACCATCTCGAGCGCCGTGGCGATACCCTCCTCGCCGTTCTCCGGCACCGTGGTCGGCTCGACCGGCTCCGGCACCGACCCCTACGACTGCTACAGCGTCTACCTGACCGCGGGCTCGACCTTCAACCTGACCATGACGGGGCCGTCGAACGACATCGACGTCTACCTCTTCCCGCCGGGATCCACCGCGATCTCGAACTGGAACAACGTGGCTGGTTCCGGGGGCGGTTCCTCCAGCGAGAACTTCACGTACACGCCGACGACGTCCGGCACGTATTACCTCGTCGTCGAGGCGCACTACGTGCCGACGGTCTCCTCGTACACCATCACCTACTCGACCGGCGGCGGCTCCGGCGCGACCGATGCCGCGAACGACATCCCCAGTGCCGTGACGGCTCCTGCGTCCCCGATCAGCGGCTCGCTGACCGACGGTTCGGACGACTGGGACGTCTATGCGGTCGCCCTCACCGCAGGCCAGCCGCTGTCCGTGAGCCTCACCGGCCCCTCGGGCTCCGACTTCGACCTCTACCTCTACGCGCCCGGCTCCGGCTCGGTGAACACAGCGGACGAGGTGGCTGGGGCCTACGGCACGTCCTATCCCGACCAGTTCACCTACACGCCCACGACTTCAGGGACGTACTACCTGTGCGTCTACAGCTACTCGGGCAGCGGCGCTTACAGCCTGACGTGGCGCACGTCCGGCGGGACGACCGGCTCCGACGCCGCGAACAATATCCCCGGCACCACGGCCCCCGCGTCGCCGATATCCGAGAGCCTCGGGACGGGTGACGACTGGGACGTCTACGCCATCTCGCTCCAGTCGGGGCAGCGGTTCGCCGCCTCCCTGAACGGACCGGCCGGCTCCGACTTCGACATGTACCTCTACGCGCCGGGCAACACCACGATCAACGGCGGGACGACCGTCGCCAGCGCGAACGGAGTTACATATCCCGACACGCTCGACTGCGCGATAACGCGGACAGGGACGTACTACCTCGCGGTCTACCGCTACTCGGGGACCGGCGTGTACTCGCTCACCTACGCCGCCACCGGTTCGTCGGGCGGCACCGGTGACGCCGAGCCGGCGAACAACAACATCCCGGGTGTGGCACTGCCGTCACCCTCGCCCGTCTCCGGCTCGCTCGACGAGAACAGCGACACCGCGGACGTGTACTCGGTCACGTTGGCCGCCGGCGAGACCATCCAGGTGATCCTGACCTCCCCCGACGCCAGCACGGACTTCGACCTTTACCTGTACGGCCCCGGGGCGACCTCGATCTGGGTCGACTCCGCGGTAGCCGAGGCGGCGGCGACCTCCTACCCCGACACGTTCTCGTTCACCGCCAGGACGGCCGGCACGTACTACCTGGAGGCGTACGCGTACTCCGGGTCCGGCAGGTACTCCCTGGCCTACACCAGGGGGACGGTGTCCGCTCCGGACAACAACATCCCCGGCGTCGCGGCGCCTGTCTCGCCGATCTCGGGCGACCTCGCCGACGGCACGGACGATTGGGACGTCTACTACCTGGATCTGACCGCGGGCCAGCAGCTCACCGCATCGCTCACGGGCCCCTCGGGCAGCGACTTCGACCTCTACATGTTCGGTCCGGGGGCGACCTCGGTGCAGTCGGCGTCGGCTGTGGCCGTCGCCAACGGCACGGCGTATCCGGACACGTTCACGTTCACGGTCCCGACCGGAGGCAGCGGGCGCTACTATCTCGGCGCCTACTGCTATTCCGGTAGCGGGAGCTACTCGCTCACGTACAGTCGCACGACTCCCAGCACTTCCGACGGCAACAACGACATCCCCGGTCGCCCCATCCCGGCGAGTCCTGTCAGTGAGGGTCTCGACCAGACCTCCGACAGGGCCGACGTCTGGAGCATGTCGAACGCGCAGGCCGGAGAGACGCTCTCGTTCGACCTGACCGGTCCCGCCGGCAGCGACTACGACCTCTACCTCTACGGTCCGACGGCGACCTCGGTATACACCGCGAACGCGGTGGCGGCCGCGACGGTCGTCGGCAACGACACGCTGCGCTACACCGTGCCGTCCGGAGGCGCGGGCACCTACTACATGTGCGTGTGGGGTTATAGCGGCACCGGCTCCTATTCGCTCGTCTGGTCCCGCTCGAGCGGGACCGGCGGCAGCGTCGGCGGCGCCCCCGACAACGAGATCCCCGGCGTGGTCGCGCCGGCTTCGCCCGTGTCCGGCCATCTCGGCCCGAACACGGCGAGCGGCGAGGCGACCGACCCGGCCGACGTCTACCGTCTCGCCCTTGCGGCGGGGCAGCGCCTCACCGTGAGCCTTTCGGCGGCTAGCGGCACCGACTTCGACATGTACCTCTTCGGTCCCGGCTCGACGTCGATCTACCGCGATTCCTACGTCGCCTATGCGAACGCGACGACGTATCCCGATCGGTTCACCTTCGACGTCCCGGCGGGTCGCGCGGGCACCTACTACCTGTCCGTCTACCAGTACAGCGGAGCGGGCGACTACACGCTCACCTACGGTCTTGGAGTGGGTGAGACGCGCATCGGCGCCGATCCCACGTACATGAGCTTCTCGGCGCCTCCTGGGGTCAACCCGGCGGCCCAGCAGCTCGCGATCACGAACGCCGGCGCGGGCACTCTCACGTGGCGCGTGACGGAGTCCTCCGACTGGCTGAGCGTCTCGCCGGCCAGCGGCACGAACACCGGCCGCGTCACCGTCTCGGTGACCCCGGGCGATCTTCGCGCGGGGACCTACGTCGCCAACATGACGATCACCGCCGCGGGCGCCGTGAACTCTCCGATGACCGTACCGGTCCGGCTCACGGTCGGTTCGAACAGCGGTGGCGGCAAGTACGCCGTCCTCATCGGCATGCAGGACTACCCTGGCGTCGCCAACGACCTGCAGTTCCCGCACAACGACGTCTCCGACATGCGGTCGATGCTCATCAACCAGGCGGGCTACGACCAGTCGAACATCCTGGTGCTCCAGGACTCGCAGGCCACGCGCGCCGACATCCAGCAGGCGATCACGGGCTGGCTCGACCCGCTCGAGAACGCCGACAGCCAGGTCGCCATCTACTACTCGGGTCACGGCTCCTACACGATGGACACGGCTCCGATCGACGAGCCGGACGGCCGTGACGAGACGATCTACGTCTACGACGGCAACATCACGGACGATACGTTCGGGACGTGGATGGACACCCTCGAGAGCAACCACATCATGGTCGCCCTCGACAGCTGCTACAGCGGCGGCTTCATCCGCGGGCAGTCCGGCTCGGGCGACCGCGTCAAGTTCATGAAGCCGGGGCCGATCGCACCCGCGACCGCCGTTTCGGCGCGGAGCTTCCTCGCCCGCAACGGTTTCGCTCGCGATCTCGACGATGGCTCGGGCCGCGTGGTCATCAGTGCGTCCGACTACAACCAGACGTCGGTCGAATCGCCCTCGATCCAGAACGGTGCGTTCACCTACTACTTCGTGGAGGCGTTCGGCGCCGCGACGGCCGACTCCAACTCCAACTCCTGGATCAGCGCCCAAGAGGCGTTCGCCTACACCCAGCCCCTCACGGCCTCGAACTACCACCACACGCCGCAGATGCATGACGGTCACAGTGGTGCTCTCGAAGTCGTCGACCTGTCGGGTGGTACAGGCACCGGCGATGGCACCGGCGAGGAACCGCCGACGGCGCTCTCGACCGACCTCGAGTTGTCCGACCCGGGCAGCGTCCCCTACGGCGGCGGCATGATCACCGCCACGCTGCGCACCTCGGACGGCGAGCCGATCCCCGAGCGTGACGTGCGCCTCGAGTCGTCGACCGACGGCGACACGTGGGAAGAGACCGACACGATGGCGACCGATTCCGACGGTGTGGTCGAGTTCAACGTCGCGCCCGAGGGCTCGGTCTCGTACCGCGCGGTCTTCGAAGGCGATGACAACTACGACCTCGCCGAGTCGAACCAGGTCGATCTCATGCAGCGCGTAGCGCTGACGCAGCCGGCGGTCCCGGCGGGCACGCGGTACATCAACCGCGCGTTCACCGTGTCCGGCTACCTCAGCCCGCAGCACACGGTGGGCGCAGTGAGCGTACGCATCTACACGTGGCGCTACGTCTCCGGCAGGTGGGTCGCCGGCACGACATTCTCGATGCGCAACGCCAACTCCGGGTCGCGCACACGCTACGCTGGGGCCGTCACGCTCCGGGCGAGAGGTTCCTGGCGGATGCAGGCGGTCTACTCAGGCAACAGCAACTACGCTCGCACGTCGAGTTCGTATCGCACCCTGACGGTGCGCTAGCTTCGCGATAGAACGACACCTACGCTCCGCGGCGGCGGGGACTTCTCGAAGTCCCCGCCGCCGCGCCGTATCGTCTGGTCGTGCAAGTGCGAGTTGAACGCAGCCGCTACCTCACGGTCACGTAGTCGTATCCGCTCGACCATGTGGCCCTTTGGCCGGCATCGGCGGGGTGGTACGCCCGCAGCCTCCACGCGCCAGCGTAGGTCAAACTGATCGAAGCCGCGTACTTCGAGTAGGTGGAGTAGTTCGAGGCCCTGGCTGTCGTGTTGCCGTAGCTCCTCCAGACGCCGCTCACCTTGCGCCACTTGTAGATGCGCACCGGATAGGTCCCGGAACCATGTCTCGGCTTCAGGTAGCCGTAGACGGTGTAGTACCGCGAGCGGTACATCGTCGACGGCGCGACGGGGTTACCCACGTATGCGACGGGCGTCACCTTCACGTAGTTGCTCGCGCTCGACGCGGGAGCGTCGCCATCGCCGGCGAAGCTCACCTTGTAGTACGTCGCCGAGGACGGCCTGACGGTGAAGGAGAAGGCGCCTCCTGCGGTGGTCGTGGCCACGGTCGTGCTCTGGACGAAGCCGCTGGTCGAGCCCGAGGTCCACAAGCGCATCGGTTTGCCGGCCAGAGGGGCGTCCCGATAGGTCAGAGTCCCCGTCACGACACAGCTCTGGTCGTACGATGCCAGCGTCCTGGAGACGGAGGTGATGGTGGCGGTGCTGTGGGGCAGTGTCTTCAGGATCGAGCCGTTCCCGCCCACTATCCATGTGTCACTGCCGAAGGAGTCGACAGCGGTGATCCCGACCTTGGTCCCGGTCGAGCCGCTATCGGCATTGGTGGGATCTGCGTTGAAGTCCCAGCTCGATCCGCCGTTCGTGGTGTGGGCCGCGAAGTCGTGGCGGTACGAGCCGAGCAGGTTCGAGGCGTTCTGGCGGCCCACTATCCAGCCGTCGGTGGGGCTCGAGAACTTGAGGTCGGTGATGCGGAAAGTGGCGAGGTAGGGGCTCAGCGTGACCGCGTTCCAGTGCGCGCCGCCGTCGGTCGTCTTGAATAGGTTGGCGAACGAGTCGGCTGCGTAACCGGTGTTCGCGTCGACGAAGTCGAGCTCCTGCAGGCTCCCGCCCGTCGTGGCGACGGTCTGGGTGGTCCAAGTGCTGCCGCCGTTGCTCGTGCGCATGACGTAGCAGTTCGTGTTCGGGCTGGTGCTGAGTGCCATCCAGCCGTTGTTGGCGTCGACGAAGTCCACGTCCCAGTGGAAGCCGTCGTGAATGACCTTGTTCCAGGTCGCGCCGCCGTCGGTGCTGCGCCAGAAGTAGCCGAATGTGTGATCGGTCGCCCAGCCGTCGTCCGCGTCGGCGAAGCACACCTCGTCGGCCGCCATGTCGGTCTCGACCTGCGACTCCCATCTGGCGCCGCCGTTGGTGGTCTTGAGGACGCTGGGCCCTCCCGAGGACGGGCTGCCGACGATCCAGCCGGTCCGTGGATCGTTCTCGAGGAAGAAGACGTCCTTCATGTAGATGTTCCTCGACGACATGTCCTCGACCGTCCACGATAAGCCGCCGTTGTTGGTGCTGGCGTAGTCGTACGGTGTGATCGCATGACCGCTCGTGGCGCTCGTGAAGTCGACGGACGAGTAGCCCCGCTCCGTGGAGTCGGCGTAGCGGGGCTGGAAGCTCGCGCCGCCGTCGGTGCTGCCGACTACCTTGATGTTGTCGATGGCGAATATCGCACTGGAGGACGGGGCGTCGAGGTCGTAAGGCGACCGGTTGGGAGTCGTGGTGCAGTACACCCAGCCGGTGGCGCCGCTGTTCGTGGTCTTGTAGAGCTTGCCCGCCTCAGAGGTCGCGTACGCGGTGGAGCCGGTCAGGTCGCCGTCGACGACGCAGACTCTCTGGACCGGGTCGCCTGAGGCGTTGCCCACGGTCATCGTCGTCCAGCTCGAGCCCGCGTCGGCCGTCAGCAGCACGTCGCCGCCGGTCACGACGTAGACCTTCGTGCCGTTGACCGCGGCGATCGAGTCTGTCCAGTGCGCGGTGTGGGCGGTGCCGGTGAATGTGCGCTGCGTCCAGGTCGCGCCGCCGTCGGTGGTCTGCAGGTAGCCCTCGAAGATCCCTCCCATGTATGCATGCGTGGAGCTGGCCGCCGCGACGAGGTCAGGCGAAGCGCCTGCGGGCAGGACCTGCGAGGTGACCGACGTGCCCCCCGTCGTCGTGTGCCAGACCTTGTGGTTCCCCACGATCCAGCCGTTGTTGGCGTCAGCGAAATCGACGCTCGCGTACGAGATGTAGTTGCCGCTCATGTCCGTGTACCAGGCGCCCGTCCGGGTCCACGTCGCCCCGCCATTCGTGGTGCGGTAGACATGCTCCCCGGCCGAGACCCACCCCTTGTTCGCGTCCACGAAGCACACGTCGGTCGCGTCGTTGACGTTCGTCTCCGCGCCCTGAGGGACGATCGGGCCCTGCTGCGTCCAGGCGTAGCCGCCGTCGGTGGTCTTGATGACGGTCCCGTTCGCGCCCACCGCCCAGCCGGTGTTCGCGTCGACGAAGTCGATCGCCGCCAGAGGGTTGCCTTGCGGCGACGGCTGCTGCCAGACGAACCGCTGCGATGCATCCAGCGGTGTCCAGCCCACCACGGCTTGCGTCACGGAAGACGTGAGGCCGACCAGTGATGCGGCTAGAAGCAATGCGGGCAGGATGCGCTTCATGACGACCTCCAGACGCTGGATGACACATGCGCTTTCCGGGACAGGGGTAGCACCGTCCGTCACACCATTATTCCCGCAAACCTCTTGCGTGATGCTGGGTGTGGTGGCGGCGCAGCGCGCGACCGTGCTCTCGCTCGTCTCGTTCTTTCGGATGCGTGAAGGACGGCGGCACGGACCGGGTTCGGCTCGTCGCGAAGGCGGCGAGCGATGGTGCCCGGGGCGGGGATCGAACCCGCATGGCCTTTCGGCCACCGGTTTTTGAGACCGGCGCGTCTGCCTGTTCCGCCACCCGGGCCTGTGGGCGACGTCGCCCATGATAGGGCAAGCTCACGCCGTGGTGCCAGCAGAGTGCGAGGGGGCCGGGGAAAGCGCAGGGCCGGCGTGCCACTCGCCGGCCCTGGTGGATCGATGGCGCTGAGCGTCAGACCGCTCGGGCGAGGTGCGGCACCGCCTCCACGGCGTCGGCCTGCAGGCTTCGGACGAGATCGGCGACGAACGCGCGTACGATGCGCCGGTCGAATTCCGTCCCAGCGTGCTGGGTGAGGTACTCGGCCGCGTCCCGGATCGACATCCGCGGCTCGCCGCGGCGCTCCGAGGTCAAGCGCTCGTACTCGTCGCACACGCTGATGATGCGTGCGGCCAGCGGGATGTCGTCGCCTCCGACGTGCGTGGGGTATCCGGACCCGTCGAGTCGCTCGTGATGGGAGAGGATGGCGGTCTGGACGTCGTCATCGAATCCCGCGCTCGCGGCGAGCCGGGCTCCGAGCGCCGTGTGCGCTTCGAGCATCCCGCGCTCCGCGTCGGTGAGGTCGCGCCGCGCAGCGACGACCGCTTCGGGCACCTCGAGCATGCCCACATCGTGGAGGAGAGCGGCGCTGCGGACGTCCTGGAGCTGTACGGGCGTGAGACCGAGCCTGCGTCCGACCGAGACCGCGCGCGCGGCGATCTCCGTGGAGTGGCGCAGATAGTCGGGCTTACGAAGATCGACGAGGTGAGCGAGCGCCTCGAGCGTGCCTCTCAGCTGGGAGCGGACCTCTTCGAGCAGTTCGCGGTTCTCGAGGGCGAGTTCCATGACGCGCCCGACGAGACGCAGCCCACCGAGGTCCTCGTCCGTGAAGGCGGGGCCGACGCGCCACATCACGGCGACGGTGCGCAAGCGGTCCCGAACGCGCAGGGGGACCGTCAGGGTCGCCGTGCCCGATGCCGCGTCCGCCGCGGAGATAGGACGGCCTTCGCGGACGGACTCCACGGACGCGCGGATGACCGCGCTGAGTGTCTCTGCTCCCTCGTGGGCGGGATCGGTGTGGATGACGACGTCATCGCCGACGATGGCGACCGCGTCCGCGCCGAAGTGCTGTGCGGATTCCTTCAGCAACCAGCGCATCCCGTCTTCCTGGGAGAGTGAAGTCATGAGAGTGGCCGCACGGTGCGCGAAGGCGAGTCGATCATAGGAGCGCTGCACTTCGGCCTTGGCTTCCGCGAGGCGGTCGTGCACCTCGGTGATCTCGTTCCGCAGGCGGCGCGAGGTGTCGGCGAGATAGAGGACGACCATGAGCACGAAGCCGGTGATCAGCGTTCTCGCGATATCGTTGCGCAGCACCCACAGCTGCGACGAGCCCAGGTTCGACAGCAACGCGAATCCGAAGAGCCCGACCACGCCCACCAGGGCGAGGATGATCACGTACGCGAGGTAGCTGACCTGGACCTCACGGTCCAGCAGTGACTTGATGTCTCGTCCCCTGGCTGTCATCGTCTCCGACCTCCGATGCGAAGTGGCTTCCGTTCATCTATTCCGACTATCGTCCGGTGACAGACCGGCGTGCACAATGGGTGGACGAACGGTCGTGGCTCATTCAAGTGAGGCCGGTTAAGTTGCCGTTCGTCATGCTGGCGTATACTCGTTCCATGGACTCGAAGAGCGCATGTGGTGATGCTGGTAGAGGTGACGTCGAGGCGCATCTCGAGAACGTCGCGGCCAACCTCCAGCTCGTCGCAGACATGGGCTACGGGGACGTCGCGCTGGCCGTGCCTCGTCCCGACGGCTCGCTGTACGTCGTGGCCGACGCCCGGCCGATGACCGCGGTCCCCGTGGTCGCGTCGAGCCGGGTCGGCCGGACGCTGGGCCGCGGCGACGAGGTCGAGGCGTACGAAGCTCTCGTCTCCGGCCGGGTCGTCCTCGGCACTCGACGGCGCAGCACGCGCGGGCTGACGTATGCCACGGTCGGGTATCCCATCGGTCCCCGTGAGACACCCGCCGCGGTCGTCGTGCGCGACGTGACGCAGCAGGTGGACGAGGCGCCAGGGAAGATGGAGCGCATCTTCATCGAGCTCGCCGAGGGACTTCTCGAGGTACTGGCCGACGGCCCACTGCTCTGGGGTGGGTCGCACGAGGCGTTCTCGACGACGCGCCGTGCCGGCGACGGCGTCCTGCGCATCGACCCTGCGGGAACGGTCGACTACGCGAGTCCGAACGCGGTGACGATCATGAAGGCCGCCGGCGTCGAGCGGAGCGTGATCGGCATTCCCGCGTCGGCGATGCCGGCAGCGGTGGAGGCCGTCACCCTCGGGTTGCGCAGCGGCGAAGCGCACGCGGTCGAGGTCGAGGTGGCCGGCCGCGTACTCAGCTACCGCGAGATCGCGCTGCAGTCCTCGATGCTCGTGCTCGTGGAGGACATCACGGAGTCGCGCCGCCGGGAGCAGGAACTCAAGGTCAAGGAGGCGACGATCCGCGAGGTCCACCACCGGGTGAAGAACAACCTGCAGACGATCGCCTCTCTCCTTCGGATACAGGAGAGAAGGACGGACAGCCCCGAGGCCACGCGAGCGCTCGCCGAGGCCGTCGAGCGGGTGTCTTCGATGGCCGTCGTGCACGAGATGCTCGCGGCGTCCAGCGAGGAGCGGGTGGACTTCGCACAGGCGGCGCGCTCGGTGGTCGACATGGTCCGCCAGGGGCTCGCGGGGACGGAACCCGGCGTGACGGTGACGGTGCGGGGCTCGACAGGTGAGGTCCCGGCCTCGATGGCGACCTCTCTCGCCCTCGTGGTCGCGGAGCTCGTGCACAACGCGATCGAGCACGGCCTCGCCGGGGGTCCAGGGACGGTCACGGTCGCCATGCGCAGGCTGCCGGGAGAGGTGCACCTGTCGGTCAGGGACGATGGGGCGGGTCTTCCGGAGGGTTTCGACGTGGAGGGCTCGGCCCACCTCGGTCTCGCGATAGTCAGGACCATCGTCGAGGACGACCTCCGCGGCACTCTCTCGTTCGGACGCGGTCGCGGGACGTCCGTCACGCTGCACATCCCGCTCGCGGACACCGGGGAGGAGTGAGCCCATGCGCGCGCTCATCGTCGAGGACGAGGCGATCATCCGCATGGACCTCAAGGAGATGCTCGTCGAGGAGGGTCACGAGGTCGTCGGCGAAGCGCGCGACGGCGAGGAGGCGGTCGATCTCGCTCGTCGTCTCAGACCCGACATCGTCTTCATGGACGTCGAGATGCCGAGGATGGACGGGATAGCCGCGGCTCGCGTGATCGGTGACGAGAGTATCGCCCCCGTGGTGATGGTCACGGCGTTCTCGCAGGCAGGGTACGTGAGAGACGCAACCGACGCCGGAGCGATGGCGTATCTGGTCAAGCCGTTCACGAAGCAGGACATCGTGCCCGCGATGCACGTGGCCGTCTCTCGTTTCGCGGAGGCTCGCGCGCTAGAGGCCGAGGTGGTCGACCTCGAGGAGCGTCTCGAGACGCGCAAGGCCCTGGACCGGGCGAAGGGCGTCCTGATGTCGAAGGGCGCGACGGAGCAGGATGCCTTCCGGCGGCTCCAGAAGCTCGCGATGGACCGACGGCTGACGCTTCGGCAGGTCGCCGAGGCGGTCCTGCTCGCCGCGGAGGCCGACGGAGACACGTAGGCGAAGCCCGCTCGACCGGTTGGCTTGCGGACTCGGTAGAGATACACTCCGCCAATGAACGCGAAGAACGCACCTGCAATCGACACTCAGGACGATCCGAGTCCGTTGTTATTGCGTGCCGTTCTCGGCGCTCGGCGATACGCGCCGGCGATCGCGTGTATGGCCCTGCTGGCCATCATGTTCTTGGCGTTCCAGACCGTCGGTGTGAGCAACAGGCGGTTCGCCGAGGGATACCGCCGCTACGAGGTCGGAAGCTCTCGAGACGGCTACCTGCTCCTTCGCCGCCTCGGACTGCGGGGACGCATTGTCGTCCTGTTCGACAAGACAGCGCACATCGAGCAGTGGGGTGCCAGGGAGTACATCCGGTCGCTCGGGGGACGGGACGAGTCGGCGCCGGTCACCCCCGATAACTTCGTGGAAGGATTCATCCTCTCGGGCGTCGCCCGCCACGTCTACGTGGTCGTCCCCGAGAAGGAATGGCCCTTGATCGTGCTGCACATGTCGACGCGCGGTGACGGGATCGTCACGTCGAGCAGCGTGTCCAGCCGACTGTATGGCGCGCGCGTCGACTACGTGACGCCCGAGAACCTGCCGCGGTTCGGCGAGAGAGTGGTCGCCTACGTTCCAAAGACCGCGGAGTCCGAATATCCCTCCTCGTTCCTGACCTCCTTCGACGACCCGAGGGTCTCCGACATCTACGTCGTCCAAGAAGGCCGATGACGATGACGAGGGGACGCACGACGGACGCCGAGGGGACCGGAGTACCGGCGACCGCTTGGGCTCCTCCGTGGTGGACGCCGCTGGCGGTGTTCCTCTTGTCGTTGCTCCTCAGGATCTTCCATGTCGCCGAAGTCACACTGTGGCTGGACGACACAGCCCTCCTCGCGCCCAGCGCCTTCACGTACATCCGGTACGGTAGCCTTGGCCCTCCAGGCTGGTGGACGCAGCCGCTCAAGTACGTCCTGCTCTATGCCAGCAGCATCTTCTTCGGCAACGACCCTGTCGGCTGGCGGATGTGCAACGTGATGTTCGGGACCGGGTCCGTGCTGATGACCTACCTGGTAGCGCGCGCCATGTTCCGCCGTCCGTTCCCAGCGATAGCCGCCGCGGCGCTGATCGCGCTCGACCCGCTCTCGGTCGCCTTCTCGCGCAACATCTCGGAGGACACTCCCGCTACCTTCTTCATCCTCGTGGTCTGTCTGTTCTTCATAAGAGCCATGAAGACCGACCGTGACCGTGACTGGATCCTTACCGGGCTGTCTCTGGGCGCGGCGTGGGCGCTGCGCTGGTACGCGGTCATACCCGGTCTGCTGATGCTCGTCTTAGCACTCGCCCGGCACCGCAAGGAGGGCCTGCCCGGCATGTCCCGGATCGTCGCCTACCTCGGACCGCTTCCGCTGTCGATCTACGTCGCCGCTTTCCTGCCGTGGGCCGCTCGCGGCTACTCGGTGGCCGAGTGGTTCAGCCTCAACGTCGATGCTTACCGCGTCCAGGCGTCCGGCATGGAGGGGATGTTCACGGGTCTGACCAGGATCGCCGGACCGTCGCGGTGGTTCACCACGTGGATAGGAGCCGTCGACACGGCTTACCGCCCCGGGTCGTATGCGGCGATGTTCAACGATCTGCCGATCTGGTTCCTGTTCGTCCCGGCGGTAGCCTATCTTCTGTGGCGTGGATACAAGGGCAGGTCCATACCGGCGTTGCTCGTGGGGGGCTCGTTCATCCTGCTATATGTCTTCTTCCTGACCGCTAGACGTTCGATCATGCTCTACTCCAGCATCCCGCTCCTGCCGTTCGGTGCCATCGCCCTTGGATTCGCGGCCGACAAGGTCCTCGGGAGGAAGGCGTGGATCTTCCTCGCCATCGCCGTCGGGTGGAGCCTGTACCTGTTCCCTATAGTGAGCGGGATGCCGGTGCCGGGATGGGCCTATGGCTGGCTCCTCGCGAGACTGGGATGGTCGTGAGACATGGCTCGCTCTGACCCGATGGAGCAGCGGGATCGGCGTGCGATGATCGCTTTCGCTTTGACGCTGCTGACGGTCGTGGCTGCCGGGGCGCTTATGGGGCAGCAGCGACGTCTTGAGGGCAGCCATCTCGCGGCGAATGCGATCCTGAGCCTTCACGCCCTGGATAGGGGAGACTCTGGGGCGATATCGAGTGAGGAACCGACCGCGAACACCGAGATCGCCATGTTGAAGGCGGAGACCTTCGTCGATGCGTACGTGGAGTCCGATTTGGGGTTCCATGCGATCGCACGTCACGTGGATCGGGCCTGGCTCGCATACCGAGTGTCATACAGACTTCTCCGGGATCGTGAGGAAGGCGAGCTTTCGCCCCTGCTGGTCTCCGTGCCGGGAGGCGAGGAGGCTGTGGCGGCCTTCCCCGAGATCGCCCCGTTCGTGGAAGAGACGCAGGGCCTGCGCCGATTCGTGAATACCGACGTATTGGCGAAGGAGCTCGAAGCGAGGTCCGCGCGAGAGACGTTGGACGCCAAGTACGACTTCGATCGGCGGTATCCGATGTTCAGCGGACTCGACTCCGGCGAAGGTGGGGCTGCCAACCGCAGTCACTAGCGACCGCGGCATGTGGCCCGCTCGCGTGGGCGGCTCGAGCGGGATACCCCTACGCCTTCCACTTCGGCACGGCGGCTGCTATCATCGACGCATCGAGGCGAAGGTGCCTCGGGCATAGGACACGAGCAAAGGCGCTCGTCGGACCCCTCAGGGGGCCTCGGCGGGCGTCTTTCGTCGTCCGGAGAGAGAAAGCTGGCGCACATGAAGGGTCTAGCGGTCTTCTGGGGGTGCACGATACCCGCCAGGTTCCCGTTCATCGAGAAGGCGACCCGGCTCGTCTTCGACGACCTCGGCGCTGTGCCGGTGGAACTCGAGGGCCATACGTGCTGCCCGGAGGGCATCCTCGTGAAGGCGAACGACGAGGACGTCTACTACCTTACCGCTGCGCGCAACCTTGCTCTGGTGGAGCGCGCGGGGCTCGATGTCGTGACGCCGTGCAACGGCTGCTACTCGACGTTCAAGGAGACCGCGAGCCACCTGGCGGTCGATTGGCGGGCGCGCGACGCCGTCAACGAGCGCCTCGCGCAAGAGGGACTTCGCTACGAAGGCGAGTCGAGTATCGAGCACTTCGCCGAGTGGCTGTCGGAGGACATCGGGGCCGGCGTGCTCGCCTCCCGGGTCAAGCGGTCGCTGTGGGGGATGCGGGTCGCCGTCCACTACGGCTGCCACCTTCTTCGCCCACAGCCGGCCGTGCGCTGGGACGACCCGCTCCAGCCGACGAAGGTCGAGTCGCTCGTCGCCGCGCTCGGCGCTCACGTCGTCGACTATCCGACGAAGATGACCTGTTGCGGCGGGGCGCTCGATCGCGTCGGGGAGCGTGAGGGCTCGCTCGCGTTCGCGAGGCGCAAGCTCACCGACGTGCAGCGCGAGGGCGCCGACGCGCTCGTCGTGGTCTGTCCCTCCTGCTTCCAGCAGTTCGACCTGAATCAGGCGGCGCTGCAGAGGGCGCAAGAGGATGTCCACGTCCCGGTCTTCTACCTCTCCGAGCTGATCGCGCTCGCGATGGGCCACGAGCCCGAGGAGATCGGCCTCGATATGCATCGGGTCAGCGTCGAGCCCTTCCTGGATGCCTGGGCGTCGCGTCGCGCCGATCGCGAGCGGCTGGCCGAGCACTTCGACGTCTCGCTTCTGGCGAAGTGCGAGGCGTGCCGCGCGTGCAAGGACGACTGCCCGGTCTGTCAGGTCGACCCCACGTTCCAGCCGACCGATATCGTCGCGCGGTTGGTCCAGGGCGAGCTCGACGAGGTGCTCGCCGACGGGCAGCTGTGGAAGTGTCTCGAGTGCTACACGTGCCAGGAGCTGTGCCACAGCAGGATCGGCATGGCGGAGATCTTCCGGAAGCTGAAGGAACTCGCGACCGCCGCCGGGACGGGGCCGGAATCGGTGACCGCCGCCTACCGGGCGTTCACCGAGACGGGCACGCTCGGCAAGCCGAAGGAGTCGGCCCGCAAGAAGCTCGGACTCGACCCGCTCCCCGACGGTGGCGGTGAAGCGCTCGCCCGACTGCTCGCGAGCGGACACGAGGAGGGAGGGTGACCATGCCTATGCGACCCGCATACAGTGAGGAGTCGCCTTTCAAGATCCACGGCGGCTGCGGACTCATGGGCATCTGCGACGAATCCGGCGTCCGGTTCTCCGGCGAGGTGGCGATCCAGGCGATGGCCGTCCAGCACGACCGCGGGAACGGTCTGGGTGGCGGCTTCGCGGGCTACGGCATCTACCCGGAGTTCCCCGACCATTTCGCTTTCCACATGATGTACCACGACCTCCGGGCGAAGGACGAGGCGGAGGCGATGTTCGATCAGTACTTCCTCGTCGACCTCGCCGAGCCCATGCCGACGCGGATGGTGGCCGGGATAAACGACCCTCCGCTGCTGTGGAGGTACTTCCTGAGGCCGTACCCTCACAAGCTCGAGGAGTCCGAGGTCAGCGCCGAGGACTACGTCGTCCGGGTCGTCATGACCGTGAACTCGAGCGTGGACGGGGCGTTCGTCGCCTCCTCGGGGAAGAACATGGGCGCCTTCAAGGGCGTCGGCTATCCGGAGGAGATCGGGCACTACTTCATGCTCGAGGAATACGAAGGCCACACCTGGGTGGGGCACAACCGCTTCCCGACGAACACTCCAGGCTGGTGGGGAGGTGCCCACCCGTTCACGCTCCTCGACTGGTCGATAGTCCACAACGGCGAGATATCGAGCTACGGCATCAACAGCCGTTATCTGGAGCAGTTCGGCTACCGCTGCTCGCTCGGTACGGACACGGAAGTCGCCGCGTACCTCTTCGACCTGTTGCTCCGCCGCCACAAGCTCCCGCTCGAACTCGCATGCAAGGCGCTCGCAAGCCCGCTGTGGGCCGATATCGACCGGATGCCGGCGAACGAGCGGGACGTGATGCGCAGCCTGCGAGCGGTGTACGGCCCGGGCATGCTCAACGGGCCGTTCGCGATCGTGCTCGGTTTCAACGGCGGTATGGTCGCACTCAACGACCGCATCAAGCTGCGGCCGCTCGTGGCGGCGAAGTCAGGATCCCTCGTCATCGTCGCCTCCGAGGAGAGTGCCATCCGGGCCATCTGTCCGGATCCCGACGCGCTGTGGGCGCCGAAGGCCGGCGAGCCGGTCGTGGCCCGGGTCCGCGGGATGGATTGGCCGATCCATGGCGACCTGCACGCTACCCCAGGCGAGGTCTCCTGTGCCGTCACCGGCACGGAAGCCTCCTGCGACACGGCCGAGGTGAGTTAGAGATGCCGACCACCTACATCCAACCGGAGTTCCGTGTCCGGATCGACTACGACAAGTGCCACAAGTGCGGCCGCTGCGTCCAACAGTGCGGCTGGGGGGTGTACTCGTTCAACGAGCGCCCCATCCCGGACGACGCCAAGTGCAAGGCGTGTCACCGGTGCGTGACGTTCTGTCCGGCGCACTGCATCTCGATCGAGAAGAGCCCGCTCGCGTACCGGGACAACGACAACTGGTCGCCTTCGCTGCGCAAGGCTGTATGGCGTCAGGCGGAGACGGGCGGCGTGCTGCTGACGGGGATGGGCAACGATAAGCCCTACCTGCGCATCTTCGACCACCTGGTGCTCGACGCCTGCCAGGTCACCAACCCTTCCATCGACCCGCTGCGCGAGCCGATGGAGCTTCGGACCTTCCTCGGGCGCAAGCCCGATTCCGTGGCCGTCGAGGCCGACGCCGATGGAGGCTGGCGGCTCGCCGATGGCGGAGGCATGGAGAACAACGTCGAACTCGAGGCGCCGATCGTCTTCGCGCCGATGAGCTACGGGTCGGTCTCGCTCAACGTGCACAAGTCCATGGCGATGGCCGCGAGTAGGCTGGGCATCCTCATGAACACCGGTGAGGGCGGGTTGCACGCGGACCTGTACCCGTACGCCGACAACATCATCGTCCAGTGCGCTTCGGGCCGCTTCGGCGTGACTCCCGAGTACCTGAACCGCGGCGCGGCCATCGAGATCAAGGTCGGCCAGGGCGCGAAGCCGGGCATCGGCGGTCACCTGCCGGGCGAGAAGATCGACAACGAGGTCAGCCGGACCCGCATGATCCCGCAGGGGACGGACGCTCTCTCGCCAGCGCCCCACCACGACATCTACTCGATCGAGGACCTGCGGCAGCTGATCTACGCCCTCAAGGAGGCTTCGGGCTACAAGCCGGTGGGCGTCAAGATCGCGGCCGTGCACAACGTCGCGGCGATCGCGAGCGGGATCGTCCGCGCCGGCGCGGACTACATCTACCTCGACGGCTTCAGGGGCGGCACCGGCGCGGCTCCTACGATCATCCGCGACCATATCGGGATACCCGTGGAGATCGCGATCGCCGTCGTGGATCAGCGCTTGCGCGAAGAGGGCATCCGCAACCAGGCTTCGATCGTCGCGGCTGGCTCCATCCGCTCGTCGGCGGACATGGCCAAGGCGATCGCGCTCGGCGCGGACGTCGTCGCCATCGGGACGGCGACGCTGATGGCGCTCGGTTGCCACCTCTGCCAGCAGTGCCACACGGGCTGCTGTTCCTGGGGTATCACGACGCAGAAGCCCGAACTCACCCGGCGTGTCGATCCCGAGTGGGGCGCCGAGAGGCTCGTGAACCTCGTGCACGCATGGAGCCACGAGCTCCAGGAGATCCTCGGCGCGCTCGGCGTCAACGCCGTCGAGTCGCTGCGCGGGAGCAGGGAGCGTCTGCGCTCCATCGGTCTCGACGAGCAGACGTGTCGTGTCCTCGGCGTCAAGCCGGCCGGGTTGTGAGGGATAGGGGAGCGAACGCGATGTCGATCACGAGCACCGGCCCGATGGAGGGTTATCGCAAGGCCGCGCCGGACGTCGCCGTCGATGGCAAGACGGCGGTCATCGACGCGAAGGGCGTCTACTACCGCCAGTTGAACCAGGCCGTGAGAGCGGCCTTTGCCGACGGGGCGACGACCGTGCGGCTGAACGACGTCAACGGTCAGCGCTATATCGGCACCGGCCTCACCGGCGCGGGCCGGCGCATCGAGGTGCACGGCACGCCCGGCAACGACCTCGGGATGTTCATGGACGGGCCGACTGTCGAGGTCTTCGGCAACGCGCAGGACGGCGTCGGCAACACGATGAGCGGCGGTCGAGTCGTCGTCCACGGGGACGCGGGGGACGTCCTCGGGTACGGCATGCGAGGCGGGGTCGTCCACATCGCGGGCGACGTCGGCTATCGGGTGGGCATCCACATGAAGGCGTACGAGGGGCTGCGGCCTATCGTGGTGTGCGGCGGCAAGGCGCGCGACTTCTTCGGCGAGTACATGGCGGGAGGCCTGCTCGTGCTGCTCGGGACGCGGACCCAGTTCCCCGATCAGCCGATCGTCGGATCCTTCGTCGGGACGGGTATGCACGGCGGCGTCATCTACCTGCGAGGCGGTGTGGAGCCCTGGCAGTGCGGCAAGGAGGTAGGGATCTTCACCGCTGACGAGGACGACCTGTCTCGACTCCGCCCGATACTCGAGGATCACTGCGGCGCATTCGGCCTGGACCTTGCTGATATGATGTCGGTGCCGTTCACCAAACTCGTGCCCACGAGCCACCGGCCGTACGGGAAGCTGTACGCGGGCTGACCGTTCGTCGCCTCTGGAATAGACCGGTTCTCGCGGTCGACCGGACATCGTGCCCGGTCGATTTGCTGCCAGGGGTGCGGGATGTGGTCGGTTCGAGTACCGCTTGTCGATGACGGCTTTCTTGCCGGTAGGCGTTTCGGGAGTCTCTCTCGGTCGAGCGACTGCCCACAACGAAGGGATTTAGCGAAGAGGATAGGACGGTCGACGTCGATGTGATGGCGCGCACAGTCCGAAAGGATTTTCTGTGCGGGTCGGAGGCGTCGAAGGAAGCCGCTGACGGGTGACCTGGCACCGGGATGTGCATCTCCGACATGGACGGCAGCCGGACCGAAGGCGGGCCGACCGGGGAGCCACTGCTGCACGATGCGGGCTCACCGAACGCATACGCGTCCCCCTGGGGGACGCGACGAGCGGCGTCGAAGGTGGTGCGCCGCGCTTCCGGTCGTTCTCCTGCTGCTCATGGCGAGCGTCGTCCTCGTCATCCCGTCGTCGGCCGACGGGTTCGTGAAGACCACCATCAGCATCAACGGCCTCGTGGGTGACTGGGACGGCGTTCTGTCCGACCCGGACAACGTCATGTACGACCGCACCGGCACCGACGACCCCGACGATCCGAGCAGGTCCGAGCAGCGCGACATCAGTCTCGCCGCGATCACGTACGACGATACGAACCTCTACTTCTACATCCGCCGGAACACCACGGGGCAGAACGAGGTCCACTTCTTCTTCTACGTCGACAAGAACGGCGATGGTCGCCTGAAGTCGAACGAAGTCTACATGGACTACAAGTTCACCGGTGACCGGTACTTCTCCAACGGCACGAAGCTCATGTCGTACGTCCCGGCGGACGCCGTCAACGGGGACGCGATCACCGGCGACGGTGTCGACGAGCCGGGCTCGGCGGGCAACGAGATCACAGGGGCGTCGTTCGACGCGACCGCGGCTGCGAACGGGCTTGAACTCGAGTTCCGCGTGACGTGGGCGTCGCTCGGTCTAGCTCCCGGAAGCCCCATCATGCTGCACTTCTCGAGCGGGAACAGCGCGAACATCCCCGGTGGCGTCATGGACAACACCGATCCGTTCGACCTGCGGCTCCGCTCCGTCTCGGTCGAGCCCGACCTTCAGAGCGGCGGCGCGGCGGGTTCGACGGTGACGTACAGCCATACCGTGCTGAACTCCGGCGCATCGACCGAGACGTTCAGTCTTGCCGCGTCGTCGACGGCGGGCTGGGCCGTCGGGATCTACCGTCCGGGCGGGCCGAGCATCACGTCCGTGACCCTGCGCTCCGGGGAGACGACGACCGTGCAGCTGCGGGTGACCATCCCATCCGGCGCCCCTGACGGTGCTCTGGACACCGAGGTCCTGCGCGCGACTTGCGCGAGCGACAGCGCGGTCTGGGACATCGCGACCGACTCGACGAGGGTCGGCCTGGTCACCATCGTGCCTCCGCGAACGGGCTCCATCGCTCCGAGCTCGACCATCTCGTTCACACATACCGTGTCGAACAACACCAGCCAGTCCCAAGTGGTGTCACTGACCGCGTCGTCGTCGCGCTCGTGGACGGCCCTCGTCTACGACTACTCCGGCGCGAGCCTGTTGCCGACCGTCGCGCTCGCATCGGACGCTTCGACGACGGTCGTGGTGAAGGTGAGCGTGCCCTCGACCGCTACCTATGGGACGCAGGACAGCATCAGGGTCCTGGTGCGGCTGCGCTCGGACCCTACGATCTCGGCGTACGTCGACGACACGCTGACCGTAAGACGCGGTATCGACATCGAGTCCGACAGCAGCGGCCCCGGAGCGGCGGGGACCCGCGTCTCGTATCCGCACACGATCACGAACAGCTCGGCGACGACGCGGACGGTCAGCCTGACCGCGTCCTCAACCCGGTCGTGGACGGTGCAGTTCTACCTCGAGGACCTCGTCACCCAGGTGACGACGATCGCAGTCGGTCCGTACGGTGCGAGCCGGATCGTCTACGCGCGTATCGACATCCCGTCGGGGACGAGCACGAGCACCGTGGACACGACCACCGTCACCGCCACCGCGGGATCCGACAGCGACAGCGTCAAGGACGTGACGAGGGTCGCCACGCCGGTCACATACGCGGATCCCGGCTACCAGAGCCCGAGTTCGCTGTTCACGCTCGGCGACAAGGTCTATGCGCAGGGCATGAACCTGCAGGACTACGCGGCGGTGCGTTTTCGCTGGATAGACGCGTCCGGCACGGTGGTGTACGAGAGCGGCGACGTGCCCGTCGACGCGATGGGGTACGCGCGCGGGGACTACACCGTCCCGACGACCGCGACGGTGGGCGACTGGACGGTCATCCTCCTCAACGCGAAGAACGGCTCCGAGATCAACCGCAGCCCCTTCAAGGTGAGGTTCGACGGCACGTTCACGTCGCTGTACGCCACCGATGCCGGCGCGGTCGGCTCGACGGTGTCCGTCGACGCCACCGTCACGAACAACGGCACGAAGACCATCACGGACTCGAACGTCGAGTACGTGATCTGGTGGGACTCGAACGCGGACGGGGTCTTCGGCGCGGGCGACACGTACATCGACTCCACGGGGGCCCCGCAGACGTACTCGGGTTCGGGTACGGTGACGACCCACCTCACGTCTGGCGTGACCGTCGCCGGGGGCGCTTCGTGGTCGGAGGCCTCCCCCTGGACCGTCTCGAACCGGCTCTTCCCCGAGCGCGGCAACTACCATGTAACCGCCTCGTGGAAGACGTCATCGGGCATCCTGATCGATTCGCGCGAGACGACCTTCTACGCGATACCCATCCTCGGTCTGCCCCTCGCCATCCTCTCCTTCGTCGGGGCTCTCGCGTTCATGTGGCACCGTTACGTGGCGGGGCCGGCGAGCGAGGGCAAGGACTCGCGGCGCAAGGGGGTGGCATCGTGAGGCCGACGATGCCCGTCCTGCTCGCGTCCTCGGTCGTGTGGGCCGTCCTCACGTGGATGCTCCTGAACCGCCGGATGTGGCTCGCCTTCTACGTCACCGGCGCCTTCGGGTTCACCGTGCTCGTGGTGTTCTCGGCCATGGCCCTCGGCTGGGACTTGCGGTTCGAGTCGATGCAGGCGGTCCTGGTCGCGCGCCTCGCGCCACGCTTCGGCATCGTCGTCGAGCACCTCGGCGACCGGGGCCTCGGGATCAAAGGGCCCGAGGGCTGGTCCGTCTTCGATATCGGGCTGGAGTGCTCCGCGCTTCTCGAGGCGAGCGCCCTATCCGGTCTGGTGCTCTTCTATCCCGCCTTCAGTACCGGTCGCAAGGTCTGGACGGCACTCGTGGGTCTGCTGGCGAGCTACATGATCAACGTCGCCCGCATCCTCATCATCGTCGCGATCATCACATCGTTCGGGACCGCCTGGGTCTTCCCGGCGCACGCGATCTTCGGGAGGATCTTCTACTTCGCAGCGATGATGGCGGTGTTCTGGTTCCTCGTGACCATGCCCACCGTCAGGTTCGTGAGCGACCGGATGGAGGCTGACGGATCATGACCGGCAGCTTCTGGGTACTCCTTCTCTTCTGGGGCGTCTGGCTGATCACCCCCGTGATAACCGATGGTTTCGACGCCATGAGCCGGCTCCTCATCGTCTGGGGCACCCGCGGTTCGCAGAAGTGGTTGAGTCGGCCTCTGCCCGACGACAAGCTGCCGACGGTGTCGATCATCGTTCCGGCGCACAACGAGGTGGAGGTCATCGACCGCTGTCTCCAGTCGATCAAGGCGCAGGACTACCCGCACGACAAGCTCGAGATAATCGTCGTCGACGACGGCTCGACCGACGGCACCGTCGAGCGGATCGAGGGCCATCTGAACGGCGCGGGCGCCGGGGAGTCCGTCTCGGTCGATGGGACGCTCGGGAGGACTTTCGCGGGCTTCCGCCTCAGGGGCCAAGCCATCCGTGTCGGCCGGTTCCACGGTGTGATAACACTCATAAAGAACGGTCACCACGGGAAGGCGCATGCGCTGAACGCCGGCATCGAGGCGTCCACCGGCGAGATCGTGGCCAACGTCGATAGCGATGTCGTGCTGGCGCCGGGGACCGTGCGGGCGATCGCGACGGCATTCCGCAGGGACCCGATGCTCGGGGCCGCCACCGGCGACATCGAGATAGACTGGGACATCCTCGAGGAGCGTGACTCGAACGGACGGCTCGTCCTCGATGAGAACGGCGACATCAGATCGCGCCGCCTGCGCAGGTCCGAGATGCTGCTCGCGCAGTGCCAGTACCTCGAGTACCTGTCCTCCTTCAGGCTCGGACGTCAGGCGCAGTCCGCCACGGGGACGATCTACACGCTCGCCGGCGCCTGTTCGGCGTTCAGACGCTCGGTCCTCGTGCGGGGAAGCCTCTACTCGAACCGGACCGTCTCCGAGGACACCGACCTCACGCTCGACCTCCATCAGCAGCACGTCAGGGTCGGCTACCTGCCGCAAGCGAAGGTCTTCCTGGAGCCGGTGATCGATTGGGACGGGATGTACGCGCAGCGCGTGAGGTGGACGCGCGGCCAGCTCGAGGTATGTGGGGTCCACGACCACATGCTCGGCAAGCGGAAGTACGGCGCGCTCGGGTCGTTCGCCCTTCCGCAGATGCTCCTGCTCGACCATACGCTCGCGTTCCCGAGACTCATCTGGACGCCGCTGTTCCTGCTCTTCCCGCTCTTCGGGTACTCCGTCGTCACCGTGGCGCAGGCTCTCGTCGCGATGTACCTCTTCTACGCTCTGCTCGAGACCCTCAACACGCTCGCGAGCTACGCTCTCGTGGACGAGGAGACGCGCTGGCGCGTAGAGCAGTGCGGGTGGGCTGTGCCGCTCATGCCGGCCTACAGGTTCGTCATCTTCCACTTCCGCTTCTCCGGGTTCCTCGTGACGCTCAAGGAAGAGCAGCAGTGGTCGATGCCCGGGCCCTTTCGTGGCGGGAGACGCGCCATCGAGACGAGCCGGCTGCGGTCCGCTGAGGTCCTCTCGCTCCTCGTGGGGTGGATGCACACCCTCGGCATCGCTCTCACCTTCTACCTGCGCGCGGTGATGTTCCCGCTCCTTGTCACCGTGGCCTTCACGGTGTACCGCGCGATCCAGGGCGGCCGTCGCGGCTGACGCGCGCCGCACCTCCCTCGCATCACCCAACCCAGCGGTCTATTGCGGGCGCCGTACGGCACACCGTTCATCGGTGTGTTCTCAGTACGCATAGCCGAACGGTCGATAACCAGGATGAAAGGACATACCGACAAGACAGAAGGTGACATCATGGCGAACATCATCTGGATCGGGATGTGGGTGGTCTTCGCAGCGGGCTATGGAGCCGTCTTGATGCTCACCGAGCGCAGCGCCGGCCGTTACGTACGCGGCGAGATCGCGCCGGCACCGGAGAACGCTCGCATCTTCGTGACTGGTCTCGGCGGAGCCCCGGTCGAGCAGGCCGTTCCCGTCCGCCGCCTTGCGATGCGCTAGACAACTCTTCCGCTCGTTCCCTCGAAAGAGCCGTCCACTTCGGACGGCTCTTTCGCTTAGTAGGGCGGATGTCGGCTGCTGTGGGTTCGGATCTCGGGAGCATACCGTTCGTCCGGTAGCCGGCTGACGATGCTCACCCATAGCAGCGACGAGCCGCGTGCTTTGATCCCTGGTAGATGCCATACGTAGATCCTGCGACGGATTTGATGTCCCCCCGCTAGGTGACACGGATACCGCTCGGACTCCCGATGCAACCTCTGACCAACGGTTGCTGGGAGGGGATGAGCGGTTATGCGGTTCATGATACGGACGATGGTCGCGGGATTGTCGGGAGCCGTCGTGCGGCTCGCTCTCGGGTTGAGCGTGCTGACGGTCGGTTGGCTCGGGGGTCACGTGTTGAGCGAGTACGCGCAGCGCGGATACGTGGACTTCGCATCCCTGCTCCCGAGGACTCAGGTCGTCGAGGCTCAGGGGATGCTGAGGATCGAGGGCGCGACGGTCGATGAGACGAGGCTGTTGCGTGCGGCCGTCGAGTCCCTCCGGTACCCGGTGGACACGGGTCTGTTCGCCGTCAAGGTCGTCGAGAACGATCCCATGCTGACCGGTGCGTCCGCCATCTTCGTCTATCCCGAGAACGTCATCTACGTCGACCGGGAGACGATCCGCGTCAGCGGGACGCAGGAACTCGAACACATCATGGCGCACGAGATCGGGCACAGCGTGGACCTGTTGCTCATGGACGAGGCAGCCCGTCAGACCGTCTCGCGGCTGCGCCGCTATCCCGCGCAGCTAGGGTGGGAGGGGTCGCAAGTGGCCTGGAACCTTCGCCCCCAGGAGGACTTCGCCGAAGTGTTCGCCACCCTCGTGACGCCGGGGTCCTCGCAGCCGATCGCCACCTCCTATGGGCATATCCAGGACGTGAAGGCCCTTCGGCGCGTCATCGACGCTTACGCACCGGGCGTGTCCGCCCCTCACGCCGCTACCGGCGGTACCATCTCGCTCGCGGCGGCGGGCGACGCGTTCGCGACGAACCCGGTGGAGGGTTCGCTCGTGATCGTGATGGCGGGTCTCTGGACCCTCGCGGGCGCGTACAGCCGCATGGAGCGCGTGCGGCGTCGTGCCCTGAGGGTCGTGCCGGCGATCCCGCACAACGTCCTCGCCGCCTGATCGGCCGGTAACGCGCACGAAACAATCCTCAGGTTACGCTCGCGATGTCAGACACGGCCCGCCGGGCCGGGCGAGTGCGGCCGCGACGTGGATCGCTGGCCATGAGGAGGCATGGGAATGGGCAAGTTCGACAAGGAGTACGTGCTCAAGACGGTGCAGGAGCGCGACATCCACTTCATCCGCTTCTGGTTCACGGACGTGCTGGGATTCCTTAAGTCCTTCGCGGTGACCGATGCCGAGCTCGAGAACGCGTTCGAGGAGGGCATGGGTTTCGACGGCTCCTCGATCGACGGGTTCACCCGCATCCAGGAGTCGGACATGGTCGCCTATCCGAATCCGGAGAGCTTCCAGGTGCTGCCGTGGCGTCCCGGCGAGTCGGGTGTGGCCCGGATGTTCTGCGACGTGGTCAAGCCCGACGGCACGCCCTTCGAGGGCGATCCGCGCCACGCTCTTCGTCGCGTCCTCAAGAAGGCGTCGGACATGGGCTACACGATGTACGTCGGCCCCGAGCTCGAGTTCTTCTACTTCGCGGACTCCGAGTCCACCGAGGTCCTCGACCACGGCGGCTACTTCGATCTCACACCTCTAGACGTCGCGTCCGATCTTCGCCGCGAGACCGTCCTCACGCTCGAGAAGATGGGCATCCCGGTGGAGTACAGCCACCACGAGGTCGCGCCGTCGCAGCATGAGATCGATCTGCGCTACTGCGATGCCCTCTCCATGGCGGACAACGTCATGACCTACCGGTTGGTCGTGAAGGAGATCGCGTACCAGAACGACGTGTACGCGACGTTCATGCCCAAGCCGATCCAGGGTGTGAACGGATCGGGCATGCACGTGCACCAGTCGCTGTTCGACAAGAACGGCAACGCGTTCTTCGACCCGAAGGACCCCGAGGGCTTCAACCTCTCGAAGGTCGCCAAGCACTACATCGCCGGCTTGCTGAAGTACGCGCCCGAGTTCTGCGCGGTCACGAACCAGTGGGTCAACTCCTACAAGCGGCTCGTCCCGGGCTACGAGGCTCCGGTCTACGTCTCATGGGCCCGCCGCAACCGCTCGGCGATGGTCCGCGTGCCGATGTACAAGCCGGGCAAGGAGAACGCGACGCGCATCGAACTGCGTTCGCCCGACCCCTCGTGCAACCCCTACCTGGCGTTCGCGGTCATGCTCGGCGCTGGCCTGAAGGGCATCGAGGAGCAGCTTCCGCTCATGCCTGAGGCGAGCAACAACATCTTCCACATGTCCGAGCAGGAGTTGGCGGACGCCGGCATCGGCACTCTGCCGAAGGACCTCGGAGAGGCGATCATGCTGTTCGAGGGCTCCGAGCTCATGAAGGAGGTCCTCGGCGAGCACATCCATGCGTTCTTCGTCGAGAACAAGAAGGCCGAGTGGGCGGAGTACGTCTCGATGGTCTCACCCTGGGAGACGGACAAGTACCTGTCGGTATTGTAGGTCTTTGGCGCCCCTTGGGCGTCACTACGAGCGCGGCAACGGCGCCGGGCGGAGAAACCCTCCGTCCGGCGCTCGTGGTTCCCGATAAGGGATGGAGCGGTAGAATCGTGCACATGAAGACAGCACTGATAGCGGCCGACGATCCGCACACCGCTGCGTGGGCGTCCGCCGCCCTCGAGGACCTCGACATCCGGATCATCCGGGTCCCGGCCGCGGAGCTCGTCGCGCGCTTGAGTGCCGGTGAGGTCGACGTCGTCGTCCTCGACGGAGGGCGGAACCCGGAGCCTCTCATGCAGACGATCGAGCATGCTGCGGCCGAGGGGCTCGAGGTCAGGCTCCTCCTGCTGCTCGAGCAGGAGGCGTTGCCCGGGTTGCGTCTGCCCGTGCGTCTACCGTGCGACTTCATGGTGCGAGGAGGGTCGTCTCAGGAGTTGAGGGCGCGCGTGCGGGCGATCCTGTGGCCCGGCGAGGAAGCGACGACGCAGGAACTCGTGCGCATCGACCACCTCACGCTCAACCTGGCGACTTACCAGGCGAGCGTGGGCAACGTGCCGGTGGACTTCACATATCTCGAGTACGCGCTCTTCTCCTTCCTCGTGACGCATCCGGACCGCGCCTACAGCAGGGAGGTGCTCCTGCGCCGTGTGTGGGGGTCCGACTACTATGGCGGTTCGCGGACGGTCGACGTCCACGTGCGGCGGGTGCGGTCGAAGATAGGGCCGGAACTGGCGGCTCGCCTCGAGACCGTCCGCAACGTCGGCTACCTCTGGCGGGGCTGAGCGCTTCCTCTACTCTACGGTGCCGAGGAAGCGGTAAGACGCGCCCTTCGTACGCTCGCAGTCGCCGTGGATACCGTGAGCCGCCATGAAGGCGCACATGTCCTCGGGGGTGCGGAACGCGCCGGGCTCGCCGACGAGCCGCTCTCCCAAGACGATGAGCCGCATGGCGAAAGGACGCGGATCGAGGTCGAGCACGACGGCCGTGCCGCCGCGCCGGACGACTCTGGCCATCTCTCGCACCGCACCGCCTTGATCGCGGAAGTGGTGGAACGCATCGGAGACGATCGCCGCGTCGAACGTCCCGCTCTCGAAGGGCATGCGCTCCGCGACACCGACGACCGCGGCGACACGGTGATGTTCCGGAACGTAGGCGAGCATCTCGGGGGTCGGGTCGAGGACGGTGACGCGTGCACCCAGGATGTCCGCGAGCCGGACGGCGAGAGCGCCCGTCCCGCCCCCGATGTCGAGGACGGCCCCGTGAGCCCCGACGGCTCCGCTCAGCCAACCGGCGATGACCGCCGCGTCCTCGTCGGACCATCGGTCGGCCCAGCGGCCGAACAGCGGAGCGGCCCAGGCGAACAGACCCACAGGACTCCTCATCACCGGCGTCTCGACGCTCTGCTACCATCACAGACGCGGCCGTGGTCTTCCCGGACGCAAGAGCGTCACATCACGTTCGTACCCGAAAGGCGGCTCACGTGGCCAAGCGCGTGCTCGCGGTCATCGACGGCAACAGCCTCGTGCACCGCGCGTACCATGCCCTGCCGCCGACGATGACCGCACCGGACGGACGGCCGACCAACGCGGTGTTCGGGTTCGTCTCCATGCTGGTGAGGCTCATCTCGGAGTTGCGTCCTGACGGGCTCGTCGTCGCCTTCGACAAGGGCCGTCCGGCCTTCCGCACCGATGCGCTCGCGCGGTACAAGATCCACAGACCTCCGACGCCCGACGATCTCAGGGCGCAGTTCCCGATGGTCAAGCGCCTCCTGGAGTCGCTTCATGTGCCCGTGGTCGAGGTCGACGGCTGGGAAGGCGACGACATCCTCGGCACGCTCGCCGAGCGCGGTGCGGCCGCCGGTCTTCGCGTGCTGCTCGTGACGGGCGATCGGGACGCGTTCCAGCTCGTCGGTGACGACGTGGTCGTCGTGACCTCGAAGCAGGGTCTCGGTGATCTCGTCGTCTACGACGCGGACGCCGTCTTCGACCGCTACGGTGTCACCCCGGCGCAGGTGAGGGACTTCCTCGGCCTGAAAGGGGACACCTCCGACAACATCCCCGGAGTGCCCGGGGTCGGGGAGAAGACCGCGGCGAAGCTCATCGCCGAACACGGGACGCTCGACGCGGTCCTCGAGAACGCCGCTTCGATCAAGGGCAAGCTCGGCGAGAACCTGCGGGAGTATGCGGACAGCGCGCGCGTGAGCAGGGAGGTCGCCACGATCAGGTGCGACGTGCCGATCGATCTAGACCCGGCGTCCGTGGAGTGGGGCACGTTCGATCTCGCGGAAGCCGTCGCCGCCTTCGAGGAGTTGCGCTTCACGTCGCTCGTGCCTCGCCTGCGGGAGCTGGTCGGGTCTGCGCCACAGCATGCGGCTCCGATGGTCGAGACCGTGCGCGTGTCGGCGGCGTGGCCGGTCGTGGGCGAGGCCGAAGCGAAAGCCGCGCTGGAGTCCTGCCTCGACGGTCCACCTCGTTGGGTCGGCGCGGTGTGCGACGACGGAGCGGGGGAGTCGCTCTTCGGCGACCGGCTCGAACTCGTGCTGGCGATACCGGCCGGCGAAGCGGGCGTCGTGGGGAGGTTCTCGGGTACCGCTGCCGCGGGTGCCGCCGAGTCTCTCTTCGCGCGCGGACTCGTCGCGTCACCGGACCTCAAGATCCTGCTGCACGTGCTGAGGGACGGTGTGACGGACCCCCTGGGCTCGCTGGAGCCCGCGAGGACGCTCGACTGCGGCGTCGCGGCGTACCTCCTGGAATCCGAGCGCTCGGGATACGACGTCGAAGGTCTGTGCGACGCCTATCTCGGTGCGGAGGTCTCGTGCGAGCAGGGGACCTCCGCCGGGCGGGCGCACGGCGCCGCGCTGCTCGCGTCCGCGCTGCTCGAGAGGCTCGAGGAAGACGGTTCGCTCGCGTGTCTGAGCGACATAGAGCTGCCCCTCGTGCCCGTTCTCGTACGAATGGAGGACGTCGGCGTCGGCATCGACGTGGCGGCCCTGCGCGCCCTCGGTGAGGAGACGTCCGGCGAGATCGCCTCCATCGCTGCCGAGATCCGTTCCCTCGCCGGAGTGGACGACTTGAACGTCGACTCTCCGAAGCAGCTCGGAGAAGTCATCTTCGGCAAACTAGGTCTGCCGCCGGGGAAGCGGACGAAGACCGGATACTCCACGGACTCGTCGGTCCTTTCAGCACTCGCGCCCGCGTATCCCATAGCCGAGCGGATCCTCGCGTACCGCGAGCTCACGAAGCTCACGTCGACGTACATCGACGCCCTTCCTCGGTTGCTGGGTGAGGACGGCCGGCTCCATACGACGTTCAACCAGACGGTCGCGGCGACGGGCCGGCTCTCGTCGTCGAACCCGAACCTGCAGAACATCCCGATACGCTCCGAGCTCGGGCTTCGTATCCGCGCCGCGTTCGTGCCCGCCGAGCCGGGCGACCTGATGGTCACGGCGGACTATTCACAGATCGAGCTGAGGATACTCGCGCACCTCTCGCGTGACGAAGGCCTCATCGAGGCGTTCACCTCCGGACGCGACTTCCACTCGGTGACCGCTTCGCGTGTCTTCGGGGTCACGCCTGAGAACGTGACTCCCGAGCAGCGCCGGAGGGCGAAGGCCGTCAACTTCGGCATCGTCTATGGACAGACCGCGCATGGGCTCGGCGGATCGCTCGGTATCGGGTACGGCGAGGCCCAGGCGATGATCGACCGGTACTTCGCCGCGTATCCCGGTGTCCGGACGTACCTCGACGCCACGGTCGCGGCGGCGCATCGCGACGGCTGGGCGGTGACTCTCTACGGTCGCAAGCGCCGGATCCCGACGTTGCTCGCGAGCGATCACAACCTGCGCGCCTTCGGAGAACGCACGGCGATGAACCATCCGATGCAGGGGACGGCAGCGGACATCATGAAGCTGGCGATGATAGAGGCGGACCGCCGGCTGCGCGCGGAGGACCTGCGCGCAAGGATGGTGCTGCAGGTCCACGACGAACTGGTCTTCGAGGCGCCGGTCTCCGAACTCGAGGCCGTGAAGGCCCTTGCGGCCGAGTCGATGACGCGCGCGGCGGCGCTCTCCGTGCCTATCGAGGTGAACGTCGGGGCGGGGCCGGACTGGGCGAGCGCCAAGTAGGTCCGCGCATCGCCGTTACGCGCCCGAGCACCCCTGGCGCCCCCCGCGCCGGCGTAGTATGCTTTCTCCTCGGTATGCCAGCGCCAAGAGCGGGTATACCGAGGAAAGTGACCGGTCCCCGAGTACATGTATGGAAAGCCTGGCGACGAGGAACAGACGGCCGCACGGCCACCCTGTAGGCCACTAGTCGACGAGCGTGACGACATGAACCGGGGCCCCCGAACCACGGAAGGGGCACCCACCATGGCACCATTCAGTGATGAGAGCGTGATCGACGAGCGCGAGTACTCCGACGAGGAGATGCATGCGCTCATCGACGGGACGATGACCGATTTCGACGAGGGCGACCTCGTCGAGGGCGTCGTGGTCCAGGTGGAGCGGGACGAGGTCCTGCTCGACATAGGCTTCAAGTCCGAGGGCGTCATCCCGGCGCGAGAGCTCTCCATCCGCAAGGACGTCGATCCCTCCGAGATCGTGTCGCTCGGCGACCGCATCGAGGCTCTCGTCCTCCAGAAGGAGGACAAGGACGGCCGGCTCATCCTCTCCAAGAAGCGCGCGGAGTACGAGCGCGCCTGGGTCAACATCGAGGAGAAGTTCACCGCCGCCGAGGATGTGTTCGGAGAGGTCATCGAGATCGTCAAGGGCGGTCTCATACTCGACATCGGTCTTCGCGGCTTCCTGCCCGCGTCCCTGGTCGACCTTCGCCGGGTGAAGGACCTGACCGTCTTCATGGGCGAGCAGCTCGAGTGCCGCGTCATCGAGATGGACCGCAACCGCAACAACGTCGTCCTGTCGCGCCGCGTCGTCCTCGAAGAGGGACGCAAGCACGAGCGTCAGGAGATCCTCACCAAGCTCCACAAGGGCCAGATCCTGCCGGGCGCGGTCTCGAGCATCGTCGACTTCGGTGCATTCGTCGACCTCGGCGGCATCGACGGTCTCGTGCACATCTCGGAGCTGTCCTGGAACCACGTGAACCACCCGTCCGAGGTCGTCGCGGTCGGCGACAAGGTCAACGTGCAGGTCCTCGACGTCGACCTCGACCGCGAGCGCATCTCGCTCGGCCTCAAGCAGACGCAGGACGATCCGTGGAAGCAGCTCGTCAAGAAGTTCCCGATCGGCGCCATCGTCACGGGTGCGGTCACGAAGCTCGTGCCGTTCGGCGCGTTCGTTGAGATCGGTGACGGCGTCGAAGGCCTCGTCCACATCTCCGAGATGGCGAAGGGCCACGTGGAGACTCCCGAGGACGTCACGCGGGTCGGCGAGGAAGTGATGGTCAAGGTCATGGATGTCGACCTCGATCGCCGTCGCATCTCGTTGTCTATCCGCGCGGCGACAGAAGTTGTCTCCGGCGGCGTCGAGGATGCTGAGGGTGAAGAGGTCTCCGAGGCCTCGGCCGAGGACGTCGCCGAGGCGCCCGAAGAGGCTCCGGTCGAAGAGGCCGTGGTCGAAGAGGCTCCGGTCGAAGAGGCCGTGGTCGAAGAGGCCCCGGTCGAAGAGGTCGCGCCGGAAGAGGCAGCCGCCGAGGAGCCCGAGGCCGAGGAGGCCGTCGAGATATCGGAGGAGACGCCCGCGGAGGATGTCGCCGAGGAGTCCGAAGAGGCTCCGGTCGAAGAGGCCGTGGTCGAAGAGGCCGTGCCCGAAGAGGCTCCGGTCGAAGAGGCCGTGCCGGAAGAGGCAGCCGCCGAGGAGCCCGAGGCCGAGGAGGCCGTCGAGGTATCAGAGGAAGAGCCCGCGGCCGAGTAGGCGCAGGCCGGACCCGGTCCGGTCGATGGAGTACGATGTGCGGGGTCGGACCGTTCAACGGTCCGGCCCCGACGTTTCGGGACGTGTCACGGAGGTGGAACAGTGCTCGTGGTCGGTCTGACGGGCGGTCTGGGCGCCGGCAAGACGCTGGCAGGTTCGTTCTTCGCCGAGCGCGGTGCCGTGGTGCTCGACGCGGACGAGGTGGCCAGGGCTCTGCTGGAGCCGGACGCGGTCGGATACCCGGCGGTCGTCGGGACGTTCGGCGCCGGTATCCTCGACCCCGGGGGTCGCATCGACCGCGCGAGGCTCGCGTCTCTCGCCTTCGCGTCGGGTGGCGACGCGCGACGGCTCGACGCGATCCTGCATCCTCTGGTAGCCGACACCCTGCGGTCCCGGCTCGACGACCTGGCCGCTTCGCCGTCCCCGCCGTCGGTCGTCGTTGTCGAGGTGCCGCTGCTCGTGGAGTCGCCCGAGGTCCGCTCCTTGTGCGGGCTCATCGTCAGCCTCGACGCGCCCGAAGGCGTGCGCATGGCCCGTGCCCGGGCGCGAGGCATGGACGCCGACGACGCGGCGAGGCGATGCGGACTGCAGGCGAGCGACAGCGAACGAGCGGCCATCGCCGATGCCGTCGTCGACAACTCCGGTTCCGCGGAGGCGCTTCGGGCGGCCCTCGAGCGGTTCTGGGATCGCGAGGTGGCGCCGCGTGTCGCGTGACGAGCGCGTCTTCACCACCGTGCGCGTCGTCGTCGTCGCCGTGGTCGCCGTGCTCGCGACCTTGGCCTACCTGTTCGCGCGAGGGCCCGCGGTCTGGCAGCGCCTCTACCACCCACTCTCCTACGAGCGCGTGATCGAGGGCGCCGCGCTGCGCCACAAGGTGAACCCTTTTCTCGTCTGCGCCGTGGTGAACGCGGAGTCCGGCTTCGACGCCGATGAGGTGTCGAAGGCGGGTGCGATCGGGCTCATGCAGGTCATGCCGGAGACCGCCCGCGAGTTGCGCCAGCGAGGTCTCGTCGCCGAGACGGTCGTCGCCGGCAAGGAGCTGTCGGACCCGGAGGTGAACGTCGAGTACGGTGTGGCGTACCTGCGCTACCTCATCGGCCGCTATCACGAGGTGGAGGTCGCTCTCGCCGCGTACAACGCGGGGCTGCGCAACGCCGACGTGTGGGCCGGCGCCGGCGGTGACATCCGGGAGGCGATCGACTTCCCCGAGACGCGTCACTTCGTGCTGCGCGTGATGCGGGCACGCGAGCGCTACGAGGATCTCTACCCCGATGCTTTCCCGACCTGGCGTGGGAACGTGCGATGACGGGCAAGCCATTGCGCGTCGACGCTCCGTTCGAGCCCGCGGGCGATCAGCCGAAGGTCGTCAGACTGTAGGTAACGGTGGGCTATTGCGTTTGTCAACGGGGGGGGCGTAGTCTGGGGTTGAGGTCGTGTGTCCACCAAGCTAGAGAGTTGGGGGCATGCATGTTGCGTGAGATGCGCGTCGCAGCCACCAGGCGAGTTGGATTCCGAGGCGCGCCGTTCGTCGCCTCTCTGACGCTTCTTCTTCTCGTGCCTCAGGTGGCGCTCGGTTTTCCGGGTGCTGGAGGTCGGGTTACCTGGTCTGACGGAAGCGATGTGAGAAACGCCTACGGCGTTATGGGGACGATGTTCGCTTATTCCCGGCCTGCTACGGGCGTGAAGGTGAACTCCATGTACGTGCGCAATCCGGACTACCCGAACTCCTGGGCTGTCGAGGTCGGTTATACCTCCACCGGATCGGGGGCAGGAGCCTGGGGTCTTCCCGAGAATCACGACCCCTGGTTCTTCACTGTGAGATACAAGGATGGGGTATACGCCGGTGAGGATTTCTCCTACACATTTCCATTCACCGTAGGAGAGAGGACCACCCCCAGCCTTCAGAGAAGAGGTAACGACGACTGGGATGTCTACTATGGGAACTATCTTGCGCATACCTGGTGGGACATGCCGCAACTTCTGATGGGACGTCCTACGGTGGGTGAGGAACGGTGCAACACCGGCGTGGACCCCCGCGCCGATATCACCTGGATGAAACTCAAGCAGTCCAATGGTGGCTGGCTTTACTGGTGGCATGGTGTCGCCGAAGGATCGGACGGGGCTTACTCTTTCAGATTCAATCACGTCGGCGACTCGAACCACTGGGTGTACTGCGATGACCATAACAGATAGTCGTCGCCTTGAAGTGCGAGGGACGGGAAGTCGATGAACCGACTCAAGGGATCGTGTATAGCAGCGTTGGCGGCCGCGCTTCTCATCAGCTCTGGATGCACGGCCAGTGTGAGGAACACCTCCGGCGCAGTAGGTAGAGCCGCTCCGAAGACGGTCTCGAGTCCCGGCCGCGTCGCATCGAGCGTACAGGCAAGTCGTTTCCTGACCGAGACCGCTCCGATCGACGATCCGAAGGTCGAGGGGATCGACATCGATGAGGCGTTGCGTCGTATCGGAAGACCGGTTCCTCTGCCCCGGATCGGACGAGACGCCGTGAAGAAGGTCGTGCTTCGTCAAGGTGATCCGGCTCACGGCGAAGCCCCAGAGTTCTTTGCCCTCTCGTTACTGTACTCTACCGGCGTGCACCTATACGTGACTCCAGGGCACTTCGACCTGGATAGTTTCGCGGATCTTGGGTCCCCAGACATCACCTTCACCGATGGAACTGATGGAAGGACGCATGCCCGGAGAGAAACGGTCTCCGGTAAGGATGTCTTCACCTACGTGGGGGGCGTTCAGAGCGGTCGCGCCTTGGGTTGGCATGTAAAGACGGTGGCCAACTGGAACGACGGCGAGTACATGTACACCCTCTACGCCCCTGCCGAGGATGCGGCCGCGCTTGGCCAGTTGCGCGCCATGATAGCCGCGACTCGCTGACGCGCCGATAGCGCCGATAGGCGGGGTGTCCCCTCAGGTCGCACCGTTCTCCCCCTCTGGTCTTCGTCGCGCGGGTGTGGTAACCACTAGCCACCATGCAAGTCGGAGAGGGAGTGACCGGTGGCACAGCGTCTCGTGGTGCATTCGGAGTTCGAGCCGGCGGGTGACCAGCCGAAGGCGATCGAAGAGCTCGTGCAGGGCGTCGAGTCCGGGCTTCGCGAGCAGACGCTGCTCGGCGTCACTGGGTCGGGCAAGACGTACACCATCGCGAAGATGCTCGAGCGTCTCCAGCGGCCGATGCTGATGATGGCCCCCAACAAGACCCTCGCCGCACAGCTCGCCTCCGAGCTCAAGGACTTCCTGCCCGACAACGCGGTCGTCTACTTCGTCTCGTACTACGACTACTACCAGCCCGAGGCATATGTGCCGACGACCGACACGTACATCGAGAAGGACGCCTCGATCAACGAGGAGGTCGAGAAGCTCCGCCACGCGGCGACCGCCGCTCTGCTCTCGCGCCGGGACGTCGTAGTCGTGGCGAGTGTGAGCTGCATCTACGGCATCGGCTCACCCGAGGACTACGCGGGCACGGCCGTCTTTCTGACGGTCGGGGAGGAGCGCGACCGGGACACGGTCCTGCGCGAGCTCGTCGACATCCAGTACGACCGCAACGACTACGAGCTCTCGCGGGGGACGTTCCGCGTGCGAGGCGACGTCCTCGACGTCTTCCCGCCCTACGCCGACCATCCGGTCCGCGTCGCGTTCTTCGGAGACGAGATCGAGTCGATCCGGGAGGTCGACCAGGTCACGGGGGAGTCTCTCGCGTCCTTCGATGCTCTGCCCATCTGGCCGGCGAGCCACTACGTGACGGTCCCGGAGAAGCTGCAGGCCGCCCTCGGCACCATACGCGAGGAACTGCGCGGGCGGCTCGCCGAGCTCAGGGCGGCGGGGAAGCTGCTCGAGGCGCAGCGCCTCGAGATGCGCACCACGTACGACCTGGAGATGCTCGAGCAGATGGGGTTCTGCTCCGGGATCGAGAACTACTCGCGGCACCTCGACGGGCGTTCACCCGGCGAGCCGCCGAACTGTCTGATCGACTACTTCCCGAAGGACTTCCTGACCGTCATCGACGAGTCGCACGTGACCGTGCCGCAGATCCGCGGCATGTACGAGGGAGACCGCAACCGGAAACTCACACTTGTAGAGCACGGGTTCCGTCTCCCGTCGGCGCTCGACAACCGCCCGCTGCGTTACGACGAGTTCATGGAGCGGGTGGGTCAGATCGTCTACGTCTCCGCGACGCCGGGCGACATGGAGTTGCGCGCGAGCGGGAGAGTCGTCGAGCAGATCATCCGCCCGACGGGCCTCGTCGACCCCTCCATCTCGGTCCGGTCGACTCGCGGGCAGGTCGACGACCTCGTCCACGAGGTGCGCGAACGCGCGGAGCGCGACGAGCGCGTGCTCGTGACGACGCTCACGAAACGCATGGCCGAGGACCTCACGAGCTACCTCTTCGAGCAGGGGCTGCGAGTGCGCTACCTGCATGCGGACGTCGCGACGCTCGAGCGGGTCGAGATCCTGCGCGATCTGCGCGCCGGCGTCTTCGACTGCCTCGTCGGGATCAACCTGCTTCGCGAGGGACTCGACCTCCCAGAGGTGAGCCTCGTCGCCATCCTAGACGCCGACAAGTCGGGGTTCCTGCGCAACGCGAGGAGCCTCATCCAGACGATGGGCAGGGCGGCGCGCAACGTGTCCGGGCAGGTCATCATGTACGCCGACGAGGTCACGGAGTCGATGCGGGCGGCGATCGACGAGACGCAGCGCCGGCGCGCACTCCAGGCGGCGTTCAACGAGGAGCACGGCATCGAGCCGCAGACGATCCGCAAGGCGATCCACGACATCGCACAGTACGTGCGCGAGACGGAGGCCGGCGTCGAGGTGAGCGAGGAGGTCGCATCCGAACTCGCGCGGTTGCCTCGTGACGAGTTCGCGCGCATCCTCTCGACGATGGAGGAGGAGATGCACGGCGCGGCCGAGGCGCTCGACTTCGAGTCCGCGGCGCGCCTGAGGGACCAGATCGTGAAGCTCAAGGTCGAGGTCGAGTCGACACCCGAGGGGGAGGTCCTCGCGCGGCTTAAGAAGGGCGAGCGCCGCGGTTCGGCGCATGGAGTGCGCAGGAGGAAGCGGTGAAGGGGGCCAGCATGGACACGGCGATCGACGTGGGCGGTCTCACGAAGTATTACGGCAAGACCCGGGGCATCGAGGACCTGACGTTCTCGGTCGCGGCCGGGCAGGCCTTCGGATTCCTCGGACCGAACGGGGCGGGGAAGACCACGACCATCCGCTGCCTGCTGGGGATGCTGAAGCCTACTGCGGGAGCCGCCTCGCTGCTGGGGCAGACGGTGACGCTCGACGGCGCCCGGCTCCGGCGGAGGATCGGCTACGTTCCAGGCGAAGTGAGGCTCTACGAGAACGAGACGGGGCGGTGGCTCCTCGACTACGTCAGCGGCCTTCGCGGGTCCGCGCCGTCCTCTCAGACCGAGCTGCTCGAGCAGCTCGAGTTCGACCCGACGAAGCGCGTCAAGCATCTCTCCAAGGGCAACAAGCAGAAGCTGGCCCTCGTCATCGCGCTCATGCACGATCCGGAGCTGCTCATCCTCGACGAGCCGACGTCGGGTCTCGACCCGCTGAACCAGCAGACGGTCTTCGAGATACTCGGGCGGCGCCGCGCGGCGGGGGCTACGGTCTTCTTCAGCAGCCACATCCTGCCGGAGGTGGAGAAGGTCTGCGACAGGGTCGGGATCGTCCGCGAAGGACGTCTCGTCGCAGAGGAGGACATCACGTCCCTCCTACACAAGCGCATCCGCCGGCTCGAGGTGACGTTCGCGGAGCCGGTCGACGCCGGATTCCTCGAAGGATTGCCCGGCCTCTCCGACATCGAGGCGTTCTCGACGCACACTCTGCGCGCCGTGGTGAAGGGCGAAGAGATGGACGGGGTGCTGCGCAGAGTATGCGAACGGCGTGTGCGTGACATCGAGATCATGCACGCCGATCTGGAGGAGGTCTTCCTCGAGTACTATCGGGGCACAGCGCCCGAGGGGGGTGAGGCGCGATGAGCTGGACCCTGTTGCGCGGGACACTGCATCAGCGCCGGTGGGGGTTGTTCTGGTACTGCGTCGGTCTCGCGACGTACGGCGGCTACATGGCGTACTTCTACCCCAGCATCGCCAAGGTCGATCTCGACCAGTTCCTCAAGGCGATACCCTCGGAACTCTACAGGTTCATGGCGGGGTCGTCCGTCTCGTTCAACACCTTCGGCGGCTTCCTGGCGACGGAGTACACCGGTTTCATGTGGGTGCTCATCGCGGGAGCGGCGATCATCGCGTACGCCGCGAGGACGTTCGGCGGCGAGGTGGAGGCCGGGACGATGGAGCTGCTGCTCTCGATGCCCGTGTCGCGCGTCTCGCTCGCCTTCACCCGCATCGTGGGCCTCGTCGTCGTCGACGCGGCGGTCGTCGCATCGTCGTTCGTGCCGATATGGCTCGTCGCCCGCGACCAGAGGGTGGAGTTCACCCCGGCTCACCTATGGGTACTCGGAGGCGTCGGCTTCCTCCTGATGCTCCTCCTCGGGGCGTTCGCGCTAGCCGTGTCGTCAGTGACGCGAGGGTCCGGTGTCTCGGCCGGCGTCACCGGGGGTGTCGTCGCGGCGATGTGGCTGATGCACTTCCTTCGCGACGTCGCCGACTGGGCGGACGTCTTCGAGCCGGTCAACATCTTCAAGTACTGGGACCCGGCGCGACTGGTCGAGAAGGGGACGGCCGCGCCCGAGACATGGTGGGTGCTCGCGGTGTCGAGCGTAGTCCTGATGGCGGTGAGCGTCGTCGCGTTCTCGCGACGGGATGTCACGTGAGCGTTGCCGGTTCGCGTCCGGACGCGTAACGTCGCCAGCAGGGCGAAACGAGGTCTCTCGAAGGGAGGCGCGTGGTATGACGGCGGATCCGCTCGGCGGACTCGACATCCAAGCACTCATCGACAGTTTCCCGTACTACGTGCTGATCATCGACGAGGATCATCACATCCTCATGGCCAACCACGCCGTCCGGCGCGATCTACAGATCCTTCCCGAGGACATCATCGGCGGCTACTGTCCGAGCATCGTGCACGGTCTCGATGACCCGTACCCTGGCTGCCCTCTCGAGCGGGCCGTGGCCGAGGACGAGGACATCGAGGCGACGTTCTACGACGAGGAGCGTGGCGCGCGCGTGCGCTCGGCTGTCTACTTCACGGGTTTCAAGACACCACAGGGCAGGCGGATCTACCTGCACACGAGCATCGCACTCGGTGGCGACGACTGATCGAGGTCCTCAGGGGAGGCGGACGGATGGACAGCGGGTTCCTGGACGCTTGGCACAAGCTGCGGATGGAGCACACCCACGATCGCGACGGCCTGAACAACTACGGCTGCTACAACGTCGAGGCCTGCCGAGGGTGCAACTTCGTCTACAACTCGCGGGCGTGCCTCCACTGCCACAACTGTGACTCGTGCATCGAGTGCATCCAGTGCGTCGACTGCAAGGACTGCACGCACTGCGCGGGCCTGAACGGTGCGCGCTACAACATCCTCAACCGTGAGTACACGAAAGAGGAGTACTACAAGCACCTCGAGAACCTGGGCATCGACCCGAACGTGCAGGTCGACTGATCCGCACCCGCCTTCCCGCTTGACGTTCGCGCGTTCCGGGTGTATGCATGAACGTATGAGCAGACGTTCACACAAAGGCGACACGGACATCGGCGAGTGCGAGGCCGTCGTCGTCGACGAGGCGGCGGTGTTGCGGGCCGAAGAGGCCCTTCCCGACGCGCGGGACATGACGACTCTCGTTCGCATCTTCGGGGCGCTCGGCGATCCCACAAGGCTGCGCATCCTCTCGGCGCTGACCGTCGGGGAGCTGTGCGTCTGCGATCTGGCTCGGCTGACGGGCGTCTCGGCTTCCGCCGTGTCGCACCAGCTGCGGTTGTTGCGAGATATCGATCTTGTCGCATTCCGTCGCGACGGGAGGCGCGCCGTCTACGCTCTCGCGGACGAGCATGTCGCCGCCCTTCTGACGCAGGGGCGCGCTCACGCGAGCGAGCGTCCGTGATGAGTACGGGAGAGCCCTCGCGCGCGGCCTATCGCGTGACCGGTCTCGATTGACCGGACTGCGCGCGGACCGTGGCCAAGTCCGTCGAGAGGGTCGAGGGCGTGCGCTCGGCTGAGTTGAACTTCGCGAGCGGTTCGCTCGTGCTCGAATACGAGGCGAGCACCGATCCCCGGGCAGAGGTCTTGAAGGTCGTACGGGACGCCGGTCACGGCATCGAGCCCCTCGAGGGCGGCCGGGTCCCGCAGGGTCACGGTTCCGTGTGGGCACAGGGCCACGAGGCTACGACCGCGGTGTCGGGCGTCCTGCTGGTCGCCGGATGGCTGTTCTCGCACGGCGGCTCGCCATTCGCGCCGGTCGCGTACGCTGCGGCGATAGTCGTAGGCGGCTGGTTGACCGCGCGCCGCGGCGCGCTCGCACTGCGCGCACGTACCCTGGACATGAACGTCCTCATGTCCCTTGCGGTCGCCGGCGCCGCGGCGATCGGCGAGTGGCAAGAGGGCGCGATGGTGGTCTTCCTCTTCTCGCTGGGTCAGATCCTCGAAGCACGCGCGCTCGCTCGCACGCGGGCGTCGATCCGCTCGCTGGTGGATCTCACGCCGCCCCGCGCGCGCGTCCTGCGCGACGGGCGGGAGATGTTCGTCGCTCCGGACCAGGTGGGAGTGGGGGAGACGCTCGTGGTCAAGCCGGGCGAGCGGATCGGGCTCGACGGCACCGTGTCGGGAGGTGGGTCCGCGGTCGACGAGTCGCCTATCACCGGCGAGTCCGTGCCCGCGGAGAGAACGATCGGCGATCGGGTCTTCGCGGGAAGTCTGAGCATGTCAGGGATACTGCACTTGGAGGTGACGTCTCCGGCCGCGGATTCGACGCTCGCCCGGATGGTCCACCTCGTCGAGGAGGCGCAGGCCGCGCGTGCGCCGATGCAGCGGCTCGTCGACCGCTTCACGCGCTGGTACACGCCGGCAGTCGTCGTCGCGGCCGCGGCGGTCGCCGTCGTGCCACCGCTGCTGGGTCTCGCGATCGGCGCCGACTGGGGCGGCTTCGCGCCCTGGTTCTACCGAGCGCTCGTCATGCTCGTCGTCTCGTGCCCCTGCGCGCTCGTGATCTCCACGCCGGTCGCCATAGTGTCCGCGATCACCCGTGCGACACGGGACGGGATCCTCGTGAAGGGGGGCGTCTTCCTCGAGGCCGCTGCCGCGGTCCGCGCGGTGGCGTTCGACAAGACCGGCACCCTCACGCGAGGCATGCCCGAGATCACCGACATCGTGCCGTGCGACGGATCCGACGCGCGGCAGGTGCTCGCCGTGGCGGCGGCCCTGGAGGTCGGGTCGACGCATCCCGTCGCGGCGGCGGTCTTGCGAGCGGCGGCGGGCGCGGCGGTCGACGTCCGGCATGCGGATTCCTTCAGACAGGAGGCGGGCGTCGGCGTCCGGGGGAGTGTCTCCGGCGTGCGGTACACGCTCGGAAGCCCGTCCTCGGCCCACGATGCAGCGCCGATCCCCGCCGATGTCGGCGAGGTCATCGAGCGCCTCGAGGGCGAAGGCAAGACCGTGCTCGCACTCGCGGCGGAGGCGGGCGTCATCGCTCTGCTCGCGGTCGCGGACGAGCCGCGTGAGGGTGCTCGCGAAGCCGTGGCGGCCCTGCGGCTGGCGGGGATCGCGCATGTGGTGATGCTCACGGGCGACAACGAGCGAACGGCCGCGGCGGTGGCGTCGACGGCGGGCGTGACGGAGGTGCGAGCGAGGCTGCTGCCCGAGGAGAAGGTCGACGCCGTGCGCGATCTGCGCGAAAGGTTCGGATCGGTGCTCATGGTGGGCGACGGCGTCAACGACGCACCTGCGCTCGCCGCCGCCGACGTGGGCGTCGCGATGGGCGCTGCAGCCTCGGACGTCGCGCTCGAGACCGCCGATGTCGCGCTGATGTCGGAGGACCTCGGGGCGGTCGCGGAACTCGTCCTGCTCGGGCGACGCACGGTCACGACCGTCAAGGCGAACGTCGGCTTCTCGATCGTCGTGAAGGCGTTCGTGCTCGCTCTGGCGCTTGTCGGCACCGCGAGTCTCTGGATGGCCGTCTTCGCCGACATGGGCGTATCCTTGCTCGTGACGCTGAACGGCTTGCGGTTGCTCCGGTCGCGCCGCGTCTGACGCGCCGACCTGGGTCGGAGGAGGGGGAGCATGGCCGAGGACATCGTTCGGTTCCTTGCGGCATGGGCGCTCGTCCACGAGACCGCCGACGAGGGCTGGAAGGCGGCGGTCGCCCGCGGCGGCGTGGCGGGTCCTGAGGGCATGTCGGGGGGGCCTGACGCATTCGTCGATGGGCTTTCCGCTGTCATCGCCAAGGAGAAGGAACGTCTCAAGGCCGCACTCGCCGATGGTGGATCGGGTGGGGTCGACGACGAAGCCGATGTCGGCCGGACGCTGGACGACCTGCGATTCGAGGTAGGCGAGGTACGGGCGCGACTCGAGTCGCTGGAGGCGTCCGTCGACGCCGTCCGCCGGTTGCTCCAGGAGCCGCCGACGGCGGGACGGTGAGCGGAGCCGGGCGCATCGCGGCGGTCGCGGTGCGCAGGACCTGCGAGCGCCTCGGGCCCGCCTACGTCAAGCTCGGCCAGCTCGCCTCGGTCCGGCCCGACGTCTTCCCGGCAACGCTCGTCTTCGAACTCGAGAAGCTACAGGACGCCGTCGAACCCGTCCGTGTCGACGCGATACGCGAGGTCTTTCGGGAGCAGTTCGGTGCGCTTCCCGAGGAACTGTTCGCGACGTTCGACCCCGAGCCGCTCGCATCGGCCTCGATAGCGCAGGTGCACCGCGCGACGCTTCGCGAGGAGGCACGCCCCGCGTGGGGTCCGACGATGCCCGCCGGATCGGAGGTCGTCGTCAAGGTCGTTCGCCCGGGAGCGGAAGCCTCGGTCGCCAGCGATGTCGCGCGGGCCCGTTCGGTGCTCAGGGTCTTGGCGCGCCTCGGCGTTCCCCGCCGGTTCGATGCGCACTCGCTCCTCGACGAGTTCGAGGCGTCTCTCGCGCGCGAGCTCGACCTGCGCGTCGAGGGCAGGGTCGCGGACCGGTTCCGTTTCGACTTCCGCGACGACCCGCTGGTGATGGTCCCGCGGGTCGCATGGTCGCTCACGGGCCGCAGAGTGCTGACGATGGAGCGTGTCGACGGATGGAGACTGACGGAGATCGACGCGGCGACGCTCGCGGGGATCGACGCGCGTGCGCTGGCGGAGCATGGCGCGACCGCGTTCATGCGTCAGGTCCTGGTGCACGGCCGGTACCATGCGGACCTGCACCCGGCGAACGTGTTCGTGACTCGCGACGGCAGGATCGCCTACCTCGACTTCGGGATAGTCGGGACGCTCGGCGCATCTGAGCGCGAGAGCGTCGCGCTGCTGCTCGCGGCACTGGTGTACCGCGATGCGGACCGTGCCCTCCGGGCGTCCGAGGCGCTGGGAGTCCGCGTGCCGGATGGCGCGTCCGTAGCCCTTCGCCGCGACTTGGGCGAGCTGCTCGACGCGAAGTTCGGGGCGGGCGGGAGCCGTGACGTGCGCGGCTTCGGGATGGGGTTCTTGAAGATGCTCGGCCGGCACGGTGTGAGGATACCGGCGGGATACGGGCTGCTGGTGAAGTCGCTCGTCACGGTCGAGGGGGTCGCAAGAGCGCTCTACCCAGACATAGACATAGTCGAGACGAGCGGACCTTTCGTCACACGGCTGCTGCTGCGTTCAGCGCTCAGACCCGACCGGCTCGCTAGGCGTCTGCCGTACGCTCTGCGAGCGGCCGCGCGCGAGATCGTCGCCTGACAAATCAGGCCTCGTTCGCGCCGTCCATCGACTCGATGCGTTCCGCGGACGAGAGCGTCGCGTTGAGGCTCCCGGTACGGTATCCCTCCAGGTCCTGGGCGGCGAACGCGTATCCGGCGGCGCGGAGCTCCTTGGCGATGTGCTCGCGCAATCCCCACGCCAGTTCCATCTCGGACGGGTCGACCTCGAGTCGTGCCACATCGCCGTGGGACCGGACCCGGAAACCCCGCAGCCCGAGCGCTCGCAGCGCGTCTTCGGCGCGCGCCACCCGGTGCAGGCCCTCCTCCGTGATCTGCTCGCCGTACGGGAAGCGGGACGCGAGGCAGGCCATGGACGGTTTGTCCCAGTTGGGCAGGTCGAGTTCCCGGGCGAGGGCGCGCACGTCGTTCTTCGACATGCCGACGTCGAGGAGCGGGCTGACGACGCCGTACTCGCGTGCGGCCCGCATGCCGGGCCGGTGGTCGCCCAGGTCGTCGACGTTGCTGCCGTCGGCGACCCAGTGCAGGCCGCGGGTGTCGGCGACGGCGCGCAGCAGACCGAAGAGCTCGCGCTTGCAGTGGTAGCAGCGCTCGGCGGTGTTCGCCCGGAACGTCGGATCGGTGAGTTCGTACGTCTCGACCTCGAGGACGCCGAGCCCGAGCGCGACGCCGACACCGCGGGCCGCCTCGACCTCCGACTCCGGGCACGTGTCCGAGACCGCGAGGACGGGGAGCGCTCGCTCTCCGAGGACGGCGCGGGCGGTGACCGCGAGAAGCGTGGAGTCGACACCTCCGGAGTAGGCGACGAGCAGCGCGCCTAGCGACGCTATGCGCTGGCGCAGTGCGTCGTGCTTCTCGATGGCTCCCAAGTCACTCCGTCCGTCGGTCGTCACAGCGTGTCCGCGCTCGGAGGATTCAGTATATCCGAACGCCGTAGGGTATCTTTCACATCGGAGGCCGGTGCGAACGACCTATCCCGAGGAGGGCGCATGGACGAGCTTGCCGACGCCGTAGGGGCAGCGCGCGACACGATCGAGCACCTCGGCGGAGAGGCGCGCGTCTATCCTCCGCCGGCAGATCTCGCCGACCGGGCCCTCGTTCCCGACATCGCGTCGTATCGCGAGCTCTACCGGAGATCGGTGGACGATCCGGACGGCTTCTGGGGCGACGCGGCGCGCGAACGGCTCGTGTGGGACCAGCCGTTCTCCAAGGTCCGCTCGGGCGGTTTCGCCGATCTCGATTGGCGCTGGTTCGAGGACGGGAAGCTCAACGTCTCCGAGAACTGCCTCGATCGCCATCTGAACACGTGGCGGCGGAACAAGGCGGCCATCATCTGGGAGAGCGACGACGGAGTCACGCGGACGTACACCTACCAGCAGCTCCACTACGAGGTGACGCGCTTCGCGAACGTGCTGAAGAAGAAGGGTGTGGAGAAGGGCGATCGCGTCGCGATCTACCTGCCGATGATCCCCGAGCTGCCGATCGCCATGCTCGCGTGCGCGCGCATCGGCGCGATCCACTCCGTGGTCTTCGGCGGCTTCTCCGCCGCGGCGCTGCGGGAGCGCATCCAGGACTGCGGCGCGCGGCTGCTCGTCACGGCCGACGAAGGCGTGCGCGGCGGGCGCAAGTTCGCGCTCAAGGCCGCCGCCGACGACGCGCTCTTCGAGTGTCCGAGCGTCGAGGCCTGCGTGGTCGTGAAGCGCGGCACCGGCGACGTGGACATGGAGCCGGGTCGCGACACGTGGTGGCACCTCGAGATCGCGGTGCCGGAGGTGCGCAAGAAGTGCTTGCCCGAGCCCATGGGGGCCGAGGACCCGCTCTTCATCCTCTACACGTCGGGTTCCACGGGGAAGCCGAAGGGGGTCATGCACACCACAGCAGGCTACCTGCTCTTCGCGCAGATGTCGTTCGAGACCGTCTTCGACCATCGCGACGAGGACGTCTTCTTCTGCACCGCCGACATCGGGTGGGTGACCGGGCACAGCTACATCGTGTACGGACCGCTTGCCGCCGGGGCGACCGCCCTCATGTTCGAGGGCGTGCCCACGTACCCGGACCCCGGGCGCTTCTGGGCGATCATCGAGAAGCACCGCGTGAGCACGCTCTACACAGCTCCGACCGCGCTGCGCGCCCTCATGCGCCACGGCGACGGATGGCCCGCCCGCTACGACCTCTCCTCCCTGCGGCTGCTGGGCACCGTCGGCGAGCCCATCAACCCCGAGGTCTGGACGTGGTACCACGAGGTCATCGGGAAAGGCGAGCGTCCGATCGTGGACACGTATTGGCAGACGGAGACGGGCGGCTTCCTGATCACGCCGTTCCCCGCCGCGGTGCCGCTGAAGCCCGGTTCGGCGACGGTGCCGTTCTTCGGCGTCGTCCCCGAGGTGCTCCGCGAGGATGGCAGCCGCGCGGACGCGGGCGAGGGCGGATACCTCGTCGTGAACGAGCCGTGGCCGGGGATGTTGCGCGGCACGTGGGGGGACACCGACGGGCGACGGCTGCGCGAGACGTACTTCGAGCGCTTCCCGGGGCGCTACTTCACGGGTGACGGCGCGCGGGTGGACGACGACGGCTACTACTGGCTGCTCGGTCGCGTGGACGACGTCATCAACGTCTCGGGCCACCGTCTCGGCACCGCGGAGATCGAGAGCGCGCTCGTCAGCCACGAGTCGGTGAGCGAAGCGGCGGTGGTCGGGTTCCCGCACCCCGTGAAGGGCGAGGGCATCCATGCGTTCGTCTCGCTCCGCGACGGCCAGACGCCCTCCGAGGACCTGGCGAAGATACTCTCCGGCCATGTGCGGAAGGTGATCGGCCCGATCGCGAAGCCCGACCGGATCCAGTTCTCAGCCGAGCTTCCGAAGACCCGTTCGGGAAAGATCATGCGCCGTATCCTGCGCAAGATCGCCGCGGGCGAGACGGACCTGGAGTCGTTCGGCGACCTGTCGACGCTGTCCGATCCGAAGGTCGTCAAGGAACTCGCCGCCGGCGCCGACCGGTACTGATCCCGAGAGCGGAAGGAGTCGATCGCCATGATGCGCGGCTACGGATATGGGTACGGGACCGGCGGCTACGGCGCCGGCGGACCCGACTGGCTGTACATGGGCGCGATGATGTTGTTCATCCTGCTCGCGGTCGCCGGAGTCGTCCTGCTCCTCTTGTGGGCGCTGCGCCGCTCCGCGCACGGCGCCCAGGCCGGATCGGCGCCGGGGCCGGGCACCTCGGCGGACGGCGCGTTCGCCATCGCCCGCGAGCGGTTCGCGCGCGGCGAGATCACGGCCGAGGAGTTCGAGGCGCTCAAGCGAGGTCTCGGCTACTGAGGTCCGGATCGGGCCGTCAGTCTCTCTCGCAATCTCATCGCGAGATGGCCGACGACGCCGTGTCCGAGAGGCTCTCCATCCGCGTCCACGACATGCAGGACGTCGCGCACCCATCCGGATCGCGTAGTCGCCTTCAGCCAGCGTATCTGCATCCCGCTGTCGGCGACCGCGCGCGCTATGTCGTGGAGGAGACCCACGCGGTCCGGCGCTGTGATGCGCACGGCGGTAGCGTATGCCCCGGTGACCCCGGTCTCGACGCGGGGGGAGCCCGGTCGCCTCGGTGGGTAGTGGACACGCCTTTGCATAAGGCTCGAGGTGAGGTCGAGCCTCGACGAGAGGGTCGCGCGCAGCGTCCTCTCGAAGGTCGCCCAGACGGCGCCACCGGCTTCCGCGAGCGTGTCGGGACGGACGACGAAGAGGTCGAGGGCCGCGCCGCCGTGCGCCTCGTGACCTTCGGCGGCGAGGATATCGAGTCCGCTCAAGGCGAACGAGCCGGCGATCGAGGCGAACAGCCCCGGCCGGTCCGCGGCGGCCACACTCACCTTCCACGTGCCCTCGGCGGGGCCGACCCCTATCGCTACGACGACGTCGGCCGGGTCGCGAAGGTCCGCCAGTTCGGCGACGAGGCGGGCGTGCGCGGCGATCTCATCGGGCCGCCGGCCGGCGAGGTAACGCAGTGGGGCGCCGCGCACGAAGACCGCGAGGCGCGCGTCCGCATCGCGGTCTAGCATCGAGAGCGCCTCGCGGCGGGCGAGCTCGGCGGACTCGACGATGCCCGCACCGTCGCCGTCCTCGGCCAGCGCGCCGCGCAGCCGGTCGGCGAGTTCGCCGACGAGAGCCGCGTGCCAGGGCCCCCAAGCTCCCGGGCCGGTCGCGCGGGCGTCCGCCTCGGTCAGAAGGTAGAGAGCAGCGACGAGGTCGTCCCGACCGATCCGCGCCGCGGCCCGGAGTACGACATCCTCGTCGTGGACGTCCTCCGTGGCGGCGGTCATCGCGAGTAGGAGGTGTTCGCGCACGAGCGTCGCGCAGTCGGTCGCGGCGTCCGGGTCGAGCCTGAAGCGTCCAGCGAGCGTCCTGGCGATCGCGGCGCCGCGCTCGGGGTGGTCCGGGCCCGACTGCGACTTGCCGACGTCGTGGAGGAGCGCGGCGGTGACGAGTGCGCGACGGTCCCGAACTCGCGCATCCTCGTGACGTGCCCGAGCATCGTCTCTCGGCAGTTCGGCGAGCCCGGCGACGGTGCGCAGGCTGTGCGCGCCCACGGTCCAGAGGTGGGAGAGTCCCGGCCGGCGAAGCGTCATCGTCTCCGAGAACGAAGGCACGAGGTCGTCGAGAAGGCCCGCCCACGCGGCCGCCTCCAGCTCCGGCAGCGCCGACGTGCCGCACGCCGCGAGCGCGAAGAGGGCTTCGGCGTCGATCGGCTCGACGGGCGCGGGCGCGCGTCCAGCGACGCGCTCGCGCAGCGCGAGCAGCAGGTGGTGCGCGTCCGCGAGTGATGACTGGACAGCTTCCGCCTCGGGACCGAGGTCGCTCGCGATGTCGAGCGTGATCAGCGACGAAGGCCGCGCCGCAGCGAGATGGACCGACCAACGCGCGGTCGCGATACGCGCTTGTGCCGTCCGCAGCTTCTCGAGCTCGCCGGGGGAGAGCAGCCCGAGTCCGACGAGCGCCTCCGGGTCGCGTGCCGGCGCGCCCGCGAGGACGGCAGCCGTCCACGTCGCCTCGTCGAGGTCGCGCTGACCCCCGGCTCCCTCCTTCAAGTCGGGCTCGAGCAGGTATGGGGAGCCCATCCGCTCGCGTGCGGCGAGGTCGCGGAGTACCGAGCGCGACCTCTTGTGCGCCCCACATGCGCAATCAGCCAGCGTCCGCTCGCCGAGATCGCGATCGCCGGCGACGACGCGACCTGTGAGTGTGGCGGTCAGCGTCGCGAGATCGTCGCGGACGGCACGACCGTGCTCGACGCGAGAGCGGACCTGATGACCGACCTCGAGCTTCGCGTCCCAGAGCGGGTAGAGCACGCTCTTGAGCGCCTCTCGCAGTCCCGCCGCCGGAGCGTCGGTGACGACGAGCAGGTCGATATCGGAACCGGGAAGCAGGCGCGAAGCTCCCCATCCGCCTAGCGCGCAGACCGACCAAGGGCGTCCGAGCGGCGACAATGCGGCCTCGGCGAGCGCCGAGACGACCCCGTCGGTGAAGGCTGACAGCGCACGGGCGGCTGCGAGGCCGGGCTCGGCCCCGGTGATGAGGTCGCGCCGGGCGTCGAGGTATGCGGAGAGTGCTGCCTGCGTGGAGGCGTCCATGCGAACAGCGTATCGCCTCCGTGTTGCGGGGGCGTTACAGCAGGGTCGCGCATGCGAAGGCTACACGGCCAGCATGCCCGGGACGTACTACGTGGACGTTTTCGCCGCGGCCGGCGTGGGTGACTACGTCCTTTCGTACACGCTGAGGCAAGGCACATCTCTGACGTGCAGCATCTCCCCGGCGGTGCCCGCCTGGGGCGGCACTCTCCGCATCACCGGCACCCTGATGTCAGGGTCGGTGGTCTCGACGGGCGCGACCATCCTGATCGAGCGGTCCTCCGACGGCGCCAGGTGGTTCTCGGTTGCCACGCGACGACCACGGACAGCGGCTTCTCCGCGAGCGTCGCGGCGCCTACCGCCCGCGCGTACTTCCGCGCCCGGTTCGCCGGCGCCGGCTCGATGGCGCCAGCCGTGAGTCCGCAGCGCCTCGTGATCCCTCAGGCATACCTCACGGTGCCGTCCGCACCTTCCGCGGCGCGCAGCGCTGTGGGATTCCCGGCGAGCGGGCTGATCAGGCCGCGGCACGCGGCGGGATCGTCTCCGGTGACCATCATGTGCGAACGGTACGAAGCGGGCCGCTGGGTGTTGAGGCAGCGCTTCGCCGCAAGGGCGTCGGACTCCTCCTCGGGGTCGAGTCGTTATGCGGCCGCATCGGTGAGGCTCTCCGTCGCCGGGCGTTGGCGTATCCGCGCGTACCATGCGGCCGACGCACAGACGGCGGCGACCTACAGCGCGTACAGGCCAGTCACCGTCCGTTAGAGCCCTAGAGCGCCTCCGGGCCGCGTTCGCCCGTGCGGATGCGCACAGCGTTCGCGCAGTCGTATGTGAAGACCTTGCCGTCGCCGATCTTGCCCGTGCGCGCGGCCTCGATTATCGCGTCTTCGACGGTGGTCGCGAGGTCGTCATCGACGACGACCTCGATCTTCGTCTTGGGCACGAAATCGACGGTGTACTCGGCTCCGCGGTAGATCTCGGTGTGGCCCTTCTGGCGACCGAATCCCTTGACCTCGTAAGCGGTGAGCCCGGTCACCCCGACCTTGTTCAGCGCCTCTTTGACCTCGTCGAGCTTGTGCGGCTTGATTACGGCCTCGATCTTCTTCACGGCCGGCTCCTTTCGTCGAGTCTCTTAGAAGACGTACCCGGTCTCGGTGTGCTCCGCCAGGTCGAGCCCCATCTCTTCGGCGTCGGTGTCGACGCGCAGGCCGACGGTAGCGTCGATGGCCTTGAGGATGACCCAGCTCACAGTGAACGAGAAGACGATGGTGGCGACGACGCCCACGAGCTGCTTGAGGATCAGCGTCGGGTCCCCGAACCACAGCCCGTCCGCGCCGGCGGCGTTGATCGCCCTGCTCGCGAAGACACCGGTGAGAAGTGCTCCGGTCGTGCCGCCGACGCCGTGGACGCCGACGACGTCGAGCGCGTCGTCGAAGCCGAAGCGGTCCTTGAGCATCAGGCCGAAGAAGCACAGCGTGCCGGCGGCGAGCCCGATGACGATCGCGGACATCGGGCCGACGAAGCCCGCGGCCGGCGTGATGCCGACGAGTCCGGCCACCGCGCCGGACGCGGCGCCGAGCGTGGTCGGCCTGTGACCGCGCAGTTTCTCGACCGCGCACCACGCGACGAGGCCGGACGCCGCGGCGAGGTGCGTCGCCATGAACGCCGAGCCGGCGAGCGTGCCGGAGGCGAGCGCCGACCCCGCGTTGAAGCCGAACCAGCCGAACCACAGGATGCCCGCGCCGAGGACGGTCATCGGGACGTTGTGGGGACGCAGCTCCTCGGTGCCGTGACCCTTGCGCTTCCCCAGCGCGAGGGCGCACGCGAGCGCGGCCGCCGCGGAGGCGATGTGTACGACCGTGCCTCCCGCGAAGTCGAGCGCGCCGAAGCGGGCGAGCCAGCCGCCGCCCCAGACCCAGTGCGCGAGCGGGCTGTAGACGAGGAGCGCCCAGAGCGTCGCGAAGAGGACGTAGGCGCTGAAGCGCATGCGCTCCGCGACCGCGCCGGTGATGAGGCCGACGGTGATGATCGCGAACATGCCCTGGTACATCGCGAAGACCGAGGTGGGTATCGTGCCGGTCACGCCCGTGACGACGCCCTTGAGCCCGAGCGCATCGAACCCGCCGACGAACGCCCCGAGCTTGCCCGACGCCGACCCGAAGGCGATCGTGTACCCCGCGACCGCCCAGAGCAGCGAGACGAGCCCCATCGCGAAGAAGCTGTGCATCGTCGTCGAGAGCACGTTCTTGCGTCGCACCATCCCAGCGTAGAAGAGCGCGAGCCCCGGCGTCATGAACAGCACCAGGGCGGCGCTGACGAGCATGAACGCGGTGTCGCCGGTGTCGATACTCGGCATGACCCCTCCTTCTCCCAGTTCGGACGGTCCCAGCGTAGGAGGGGAGTGTTTCGGCACCGTTTCACGTGCGTGTCGGGTTTCGGGGAGGGCGGCAACGAGGGCGAAGCGGGGAGGGAACGAAGGCTACTCAGTAGATGCACGCATCGAGTATCGAGAGCACTTCCTGGAGGACGGCTTCCGGTGCGTCCCCGATGTGTCTCACGTCGCGGGAGCGGAAGTCGATCGACCTCACCTGTTCGACCATGACGACGCCGGTGACTCCCTGGTCTTCCGGGATCGGCACATGAAAGGGGTAGTCTCGGCGGGTGTTGGTGATGGGGCAGGCGATGCACAAGCCTGTGTGCCTGTTGAACAAGTCGTTGCTGACGACGAGGGCGGGCCGACGGCCGCGCTGCTCGTGCCCGGACTGCGGGTCGGGCGTGACAGCGATGAAGTCTCCCTTGCGGGGGATGTACGCCGCCACCTACCAGACCTCTTTGCCGGTAGGGGGTCCCCAATCGAGTTCAGCGGGTTCGTAGTCCGCGGGGATCTCCCGAACGAGCTGCGTGAGATCGACCCCACCCCTGACCCGGCGGACGGGCGTCACGACGAGGACTCCGTCGCGCGCGGCGACCTCCACGGCGTCTCCGACGTCTATCTCGACATCGGACAGGATCTCCTTGCTGAGCCGGAGACCCTGGCTGTTGCCCCATTTCTGGACCTTGGTGATCATCTCGACCTCTCGAATGGCTAGCCGAAGTATAGCCGAGAGAGACGATCACAACAAAGATTCCGTCCCAGATCGCCGATGAGTTAAGGCTCTTCCGAGACCAGCTTCGTGATGTCCGGCGTTCGCTCTTCAGGCGACGCTCAGCGGCTTGATGCGCCGGACGTCATCCCGCATCGTCGCCTCCGCGTCCCACAGGTCGACCGCTCGCTGAAGGTTCAGCCAGAACTCCGGCGAGTTGCCGAACAGAAGCGAGAGACGCAGCGCCATCTCCGGGCTCACGGCGCGACGCTCTCGCAGCAGTTCGTTGACGGTCTGGCGCGAGACGCCGAGTGCCGTCGCGAGGCTGGTCACCGTGAGTCCGTAGTCGGGCAGGAAGTCCTCACGCAGGACCTCGCCGGGATGGGTGGGGCGGCGATCCAGCCGTCCGGTGTTCGGAATGCTCATGACGCACCTCGTCTCAGTGGTAGTCGGTGATCTCGACGTCGTAGGCGTCGCCGTCTTCGAACCTGAAGCAGATGCGCCACTGGTCGTTGACGGAGATCGAATGCTGACCCTCGCGGTCGCGTTCGAGCGCGTGGAGCCGGTTGCCCGGCGGGACCCGAAGATCGTCCAAGCAGATCGCGGCGTTCACGTACTCGAGCTTGCGGGTCGCGCGTCTCGCGATGTCGGGCGGGAATCGACGCGACTTGCCGGTCGCGTACAGCTCCTGGGTCCGATTGTCCGCGAACGTCTTGATCATGCGTCAAACGTAATGCGTCACGTGACACGTGTCAAGATGGTGGAAGTGCCAGCCTCAACGAGTAGTCGCTCTGCCGCATCTGAATCGGATTGCGCCAGAACCAAGAAGCTGTCGAAACGTGCGGTGGCATCTCGAAGGTCGCCGATCGTGCTGGCTACTCGCTCTCGGCATCCGGAGCGTCCGGCTGCTCTCTGCTCTCGCCATCCAATCGCGCGACGTACGTACCAGATGCGTTGGCCAAGGGCACGTAGTCCGAAGTCGCACACAATGTGAAGCTGTGCTTAGCCGCAGTCATCGCGTGTGGCGAGGCCGACGATCTCGCTTCACCTCGGGAAATCAGTAGCTCCACGATTGTCTCGACCTTGTCCATGATCGAGCGCGCATCGGTCAGGATCCGGTCGAAGTCCCTCTCTGGCTCGACGGTGCCGTTGCGGCGCTGGAATGCGCCGAACTCAAGGCGGTGCCCGTCCGTTGTCGCGAACACCGTGTGCCCCACGCCTTGACGGTGCTTGGTCGCATTCGCGAACTCCCGGAAGTAGGCGAACTCGGACGAGTGCGCCAAGTCTTGCAGCGCGACGCGAACGGAGTCGACCAAGGAGTCATCGTCGACGACAGCGTCGAGCCCAACGCGCGTGTGCTTGATTCGGCCACGAAGCTCGATGATGTTCACTACTTGGGCGACGAGGTCGCCAACCGTATAAACCGAACGAACCAGATTCGCCGAGAGCATGCCAGCCTCATCGGCGTTGCATTCGACGGTGGCCGCATCGCCGTTGAGCAGTGATGCGACGAGCGGTGGCCAGTACTTCAGCTCCTTGAGAGCTTTGTACATGCCGGCGAGAGCCCGGTCGAGCCGTAAGTTGTGCACGCTCAACGCGAGCAGTCTCTCACAGCGGCTTCTGAGCCGCCCGAACTCGTCCGCCGGACCTTCCACAGCTGCTCGCTCCAGGTTTCGTCGAACGTTACGCGCGTAATCTGCGCGCCTCCAGCTATCAGTCTAGCTCAGACCCTGAACGCGTCAGGACGCGCTTGTTCGGTAGTTCCGAGAGAGGGCAGATTTCCGCGGCGTCGAAGCCGTGATGCTCCACCATGGAGCGCACGTACGCCAGTTGCGATCCGGTGTGCTTCTCCTCCGCCTCCAGCGCCGCGTCGAGGCCGCCAACAGCCTCCTCCATGGCGCGGACAAAACCCGCAATGCCGCGGATGCAAGGCACCGGCGAACGCCACCTCATCTCTCCGTCCAGCCCAACGTAGATGGAGTCCTCGATCGTGGCACGGACCTGGGAAGCAGAGCGTCCTGCAAAGACATCAATCGACGCGAGCACGATCTTGGACTCAGTGGCCTCGATGACTTGCGGATGAGCATCCTGATAGTACTCGCGCAGCGCCTGTAGCTTCTTGGCGTGAGCGAACAGCGGACCCCGCCTGTCGGCGAAGCGCTCCCACGACGGGATGTCATGAAGACGCTTGGCGCCATCGGCCCAGCCTGGGTCGTCCGCGAACATGCGCGTGTGCAAGCGAATCTGCGCGTTGTACAGGAGCCAATGACCACGCCGCTTGAGGAGGACGGCCTTGCCGATCTCCTCGGCGCCCATACTCGCCAAGAAGCTTGCGGTGGACTCCGCGGAGGACTCGACTTGTGCCGCAGCCTGCAGCAGCACTAGCGCGTTCTGAAGTGACAGGCGCGCACCGTCGAGGAGGTGCGCGATGTCCTGGCCTAGGGATTCGAGCGGGTCTTGGCAGCCGTCCATCAACGCCTCCGGTCCGATGGATATTACCGAACATATTGCGCTTCACCTGCGCGCCTCAGCGTGTCCAGTATGCGACAACTGGGGGCGCGTCAGGTGGAAGCGCCGGTTAGACGCGCCGGAGAAGGAGCTCGAACTCCAACTCGTCCTCAACAGCGATCCCATCCAGCCCCGTCAGTGGGATCTCCGGCTTGAGGAGCCGCGAGTGCTGGATTGCGCCTGGGTAGACCGCCGAGAGAGTCCATCCGCGCGAAAGGTAGAACCGCTGTGCGGGGACGTTGTCGTTGGTTGTGATCAGCCAGAGGCGCCTGCATCGCGCCTCCGCGGCCAGCCTGCCGACTGCCTCGATGAGTGCCGTGCCCACACCCTGACCGGGCCGCGCCGCGATGAGCACGACGACCTCACAACCGTCGCTGCCGAGCCGATACCGCAGCAACCCGACCGGCGCCCCGTCGCTCAGCGCCACCAACCCGGGAAGTGAATCCGTGTCATGGAGAACCCCTCGCGACACCACCATGGCGGAATCGAAGTGCTCGCGGACGACCCGCGACGCCCATCCGCGGTGCGACTCATCGAGGTCGACAACCCGCACTTCGTCCCCCCTCCGAGAAGTGCTGCGTCTAACGGTGTATAGACAGAACTGGTAATCCCTCGACGCAGCTCCCGCCTTCTGCGTAACACGATACGCCATGGGAGTTCCAGCAGTTAGACGCCGAGCGGGCGGGCAATACGCAGTCTGTGCAACGTCCCCCACCCCCTCCTCCCCGGGCGTATACTGAAGAATCGTCCGCGAACGCCTCGCGAAGGAGAACCGGTCTTGCCCCTCGAACGCATATCGATACGCGGCGCCCGCGAGCACAACCTCAAGGGCTTCGACCTCGACATCCCGCGCGACCGCCTCGTAGTCATCACCGGGCTCTCGGGCTCCGGCAAGTCCTCGCTCGCCTTCGACACCATCTACGCGGAGGGCCAGCGCCGCTACGTCGAGTCGCTCTCCGCCTACGCGCGCCAGTTCCTCGGGCAGATGGACAAGCCCGACGTCGACCACATCGAGGGCCTCTCTCCGGCGGTCTCCATCGACCAGAAGACCACCTCGAAGAACCCTCGCTCCACAGTGGGCACGGTCACCGAGATCTACGACTACCTGCGCCTGCTCTTCGCGCGGGTCGGCGTACCGCACTGCCCGGTGTGCGGGCGGCGTATCGAGCGCCAGACGCCCGAGCAGATCGTCGACCTCATCGCCGAGCTCGGCTCCGGTGCGCGCCTGACCGTGCTCGCGCCGGTCGTGCGCGGGCGCAAGGGGGAGTACGGCAAGCTCCTCGACGACCTGCGCCGCGAGGGCTTCACCCGCGTGCGCGTCGACGGCGAGGTCCGCGGCCTCGACGAGGAGATCGCGCTCGACAAGAAGTACAAGCACGACATCGACGTGGTGGTCGACCGCATCGTCCTCAAGGAAGGCGTGCGCTCGCGCCTCGCCGACAGCGTCGAGGTGGCGCTGCGTCTCGCCGACGGCACGGTCCGCGTGCAGCCCGCCGACGGCGACGAGCTCTCCTTCTCGCAGGCGCTCGCCTGTCCAGAGCACGGCGTCTCCCTCGACGACCTCGCGCCACGCGACTTCTCCTTCAACAACCCGTACGGCGCGTGCCCGACCTGCCTCGGCCTCGGCGCGCACCTCGAGCCCGACCCCGACCTCATCGTCCCCGACGTCAGGCTCTCCATCGCCGACGGCGCGCTCAAGCCCTTCCGCGGGCAGACGTACTACCCGCAGCTGCTCGCGGCGTTCGCGAAGAACGAGTCGATCAGCCTCGACACCCCCTGGGAGAAGCTGCCCGAGAAGACGCGCAAGGCCGCTCTCTACGGCCTCGGCGACAAGCGCATCCGCATGGACTACACCACGCGCGACGGCCGCGAGACGTACTGGCACACTCGGTTCGAGGGCGCTGTGAACATGGTCAAGCGCCGCTACGAGGAGACCGAGTCCGAGGGGAGCAAGGAGAAGCTCGAGGAGTACCTCTCGCTCATCCCGTGCAAGGCGTGCGGCGGCGCGCGCCTCAAGCCTGCGATACTCGCGGTCACCTTCGGCGGCAAGAACATCAACGAGGTGACGCGCCTCTCCGCGAAGGACTCCGTCGCGTTCTTCCAGGGCGTCGAGCTCACCGAGCGCGAGAACGTCATCGCCGCGCGCGTCATCAAGGAGATCCTCGAGCGCCTCCGCTTCCTCGTCGACGTCGGGCTCGACTACCTCACGCTCGAGCGCGCGACCGCCACGCTCTCGGGCGGCGAGGCGCAGCGCATCCGGCTCGCCACGCAGATCGGCTCCGGTCTGATGGGCGTCCTCTACATCCTCGACGAGCCGTCGATCGGCCTGCACCAGCGCGACAACGCGCGCCTCATCGGGACGATGGAGCGCCTGCGCGACCTCGGGAACACGGTCATCGTCGTCGAGCACGACGAGGAGACGATCCGCGCGGCGGACTTCGTCGTCGACATGGGGCCGGGCGCCGGCGAGCACGGCGGCGAGGTGGTTTGCCTGGGCACGCCCGACGACATCCTCGCGTGCGAAGGGTCGCTCACCGGCGACTACCTCTCGGGGCGGCGGCGCATCCCCATGCCGGGGAAGCGCAGGGAGCCGACGCACGGGGCGATCGAGCTGATCGGCGCGACCGAGAACAACCTCAAGGGGATCGACGTGCGCGTGCCGCTCGGCAGCTTCGTCGTCGTCACCGGCGTCTCGGGCTCCGGGAAGTCCTCGCTCGTCGCCGACACGCTCGCGCCGGCGCTCTCGAACGCCGTCTACCGCACGCGCCATCGCACGGGCCGCCACGAGCGCATCGAAGGCCTCGGCGCGGTCGACAAGGTCGTCGTCATCGATCAGGGTCCCATCGGCCGCACGCCGCGCTCGAACCCCGCGACCTACACCGGCCTCTGGGACGACGTGCGCTCGCTGTTCGCCTCCACCCCGGAGGCGAAGATCCGCGGCTACTCGCCGGGGCGCTTCTCCTTCAACGTCGCCGGCGGGCGATGCGAGGCGTGCAAGGGCGACGGCCAGATCAAGATAGAGATGCACTTCCTGCCCGACGTCTACGTGCCGTGCGAGGTCTGCGGCGGCGCGCGCTACAACCGCGAGACGCTCCAGGTCGCCTACAAGGGCAAGACCGTCTCCGACGTGCTCGCGATGTCGGTCGAGGAGGCGCTCGCGTTCTTCGAGAACATCCCGCCGATCCGCCGTAAGCTCCAGACGCTCTTCGACGTCGGGCTCGGCTACGTCAAGCTCGGCCAGCCGGCGACGACGCTCTCGGGCGGAGAGGCGCAGCGCGTCAAGCTCGCCAGCGAGTTCCAGCGCCGGAGCACGGGGCGGACCTTCTACATCCTCGACGAGCCGACGACCGGCCTGCACTTCGACGACGTGCGCCAGCTGCTGATCGTGCTCCAGCGCCTCGTCGACGGCGGGAACACCGTGCTCGTCATCGAGCACAACCTCGACGTCGTGAAGTCCGCCGACCACATCATCGACCTCGGCCCGGAAGGCGGCGATCTCGGCGGCGAGATCGTCGTGACGGGCACGCCGGAGGATATCGCCGCGCATCCGACCTCGCACACGGGGCGGTTCCTCAAGCCGGTGCTCGAGGGGCGCGGCGCCACCATCGCGCCGGAGCTCGGGAGGTAGCGTGGCCGACCGCACCGTCAGCGAACGCCTCGCGGACGTACCGGACGCCACCGGTGTCTACCTGTGGAAGGACGCCGAGGGCGCCGTCCTCTACGTCGGCAAGGCGCGCTCGCTGCGCAAGCGCATGCGCCAGTACGTGGGCGGCCACGACGACCGCGAGAAGATCCCGATGCTGATGGAGCGGGTCGCCTCGTTCGATTACGTCGTCACGGACAGCGAGGCCGAAAGCCTCATCCTCGAGTCGAACCTGATAAAGCAGTTCGACCCGCCTTTCAACGTCGACTTCCGCGACGATAAGAGCTACCCGTTCATCGCCATCACCTGCGCCGATCCGTTCCCCTCCATCAAGTTCACCCGCGAGAAGCACAGGGAGGGGACGCGCTACTTCGGCCCCTACACCGACTCCCGCGCGGCGCGCGCGACGATCGAGGCCGTGCGGCGCGTCTACCCGATATGCGTCGCCACCTGCGAGCAGTGGAAGCGCCTGAGTGCGCATGGCGGCGAGCCGACCGGCAAGGCCTGTTTCGACTTCCACGTGGGGAAAGGTCCCGGCCCTTGCGTCGGTGCCGTCACGCGCGAGGAGTATGCGGACGCCGTCGGGCGCGTCGTAGCGTTCCTCGAGGGACGCCATCGCGGCGTCGCCGACGAGCTTGCCTCAAGGATGCGCGAGGCCGCCGCCGATCTCGACTTCGAGCGCGCCGCGCGCTACCGCAACGCGCTGGACGCCGTCGGCCGCGTCCTCGAGCGGCAGCGGATCGTCTCCGAGAAACCGCTCGACATGGACGTGGTCGGCTTCGAGCGCGAGGAGACCGTCACCGGCGTCCACCTGCTCGCCGTGCGCGAGGGGCGCGTGCTGTACGGCAACGAGTTCGTCCTCGACAAGGGGCTCGACGTCCCCGAGGCGGACCTGGTCGAAGGCTTCCTCCTGCGCTACTACGGCCAGGCGTCGCACGTCCCCAGAGAGGTCGTGGTCTCGGCTTCGCCCGAGGGCGACGAGGGCGTCGAGGGATGGCTCTCGGGGCTGCGCGGCTCGAAGGTCCGCCTCGTGGTGCCCGAGCGCGGCCTCAAGCGCGACCTCGCGGACCTCGCCGCCACCAACGCGCGCCACACGCTCATGCGCTACAAGTCGCGGACGCGCTACGACGAGGAGCGCGTCAACGCGGCGCTGCTCCAGCTCGAGAGCGCGCTCGCGCTGCCGGTGCCGCCGTTGCGCATCGAGTGCTTCGACATCTCGACGCTGCACGGGCGCCACTCGGTCGGCTCGATGGTCGTCTTCTCGGGCGGCAGGCCGGACACCGCGGGCTACCGCCGTTTCCGCGTGCGTCTGGACACCGGTGAGTCGAACGACGTGGCGATGATGGGCGAGGTCCTGCGCCGCCGGTTCGCGCGCGAGGGCCGCGAGGGGAAGCGTTTCGCGACCCGGCCGGACCTGCTCATCGTCGACGGCGGGAAGCCGCAGCTGTCGGCGGCGCTGGCCGCGCTCGCGGACGCCGGCGTCACCGGCATCCCCGTCGTCGCGCTCGCCAAGCGCGAGGAGGAACTCTTCGTCCCCGGGTGGGAGGAGCCGGTCGTCCTTCCCGCCGGGTCGGCGTCGCTCTTCCTCGTGAAGCGGGTCCGGGACGAAGCGCACCGCTTCGCGGTCACCTACCATCGCGACCTCAGGGGCAAGGCGATGACCGCCTCTGTCCTCGACGACGTGCCCGGTCTCGGCCCGACCCGCAAGAAGGCGCTGCTCAAGGCGTTCGGCTCCGTGCGCCGCCTGCGTGAGGCGACGGTGGAGGAGATCGCCGCGGTGCCGGGCGTGCCGCGCAAGGTCGCACAGGACGTGTCGGCCACGCTGCTATACTGGGACGCGACCAGGTGAGAGGGGAGGCCGCCGTGCGTTTCGCGCTCCGCATGCTCGTCTCCGCGATGACGATCTTCGGCGTCGCGTACATCTCGCGCGGGTCGCTGATCGTGGTGGACACGTTCGTCGCCGCGCTCATCGCCGCGGTCGCGCTCGCCTTCGTCAACGCGTTCGTCAAACCGGTGGTCAGCGTCATCTCCTTCCCGGTCACGGTGATCACGCTCGGCCTCTTCGCCCTCGTCATAAACGCCCTGATGTTCTACCTCGTGGCCGCCGTCGTCCCGGGCGTCCACACGGTGGGCTTCTTCCGCACCGTGCTCGCGTCGCTGATCATCGCGGCCGTGACCTCGGTGCTCACGCGGCTCGTCGAGTCGGACTGAGGCGAGGGGCATGGCGGACAACATCGAGGATCGCGAAGCGGCTCCGACCGGGCAGGGCCCCGAGCTCGTCGTCATCACCGGCATGTCCGGAGCCGGGCGCAGCGAGGCGATCCACACGTTCGAGGACCTCGGCTACTTCTGCATCGATAACCTCCCGCCTTCCTTCATCAGCCAGGTGGTCGAGCTCACGACGCTGCCCGGCAGCCGCATCGACAAGGTCGCGGTCGTGTGTGACGTGCGCGCCATGGAGTTCTTCAGCCAGCTCTACGACGCTCTCGTCGCCCTCGAGGACGCGGGCATCCCGTTCAAGCTCCTCTTCCTCGAGGCCGACGACAAGACGCTGGTGAGCCGCTTCAAGCAGACGCGCCGCCGTCATCCGCTGCGCGAGGCGGCCTCGACCATCGACGGCATCCGCGCGGAACGGACGGTGCTCCACTCGATCCGCGGCCGGGCCGACCTCATCCTCGACACAAGCGACCTCACCACCCAGCAGCTGCGCACGGCCATCCGGGAGCAGTTCCTGGCGGAACGCGCGAGCGACGCGCTCGCCGTGAGCGTGGAGTCGTTCGGCTTCAAGTACGGGCTGCCCATCGACGCCGACATCGTCATGGACGTGCGCTTCCTGCCGAACCCGTTCTACGTGCGGCGCCTGCGCTCTCACACAGGGCTGTCGAAGCCGGTGCGCCGGTTCGTCCTCGAGCGGTCCGAGACGGAGGTCTTCCTCCAGCACTGGTTCGGCCTTCTCGACTCCCTGCTCCCGAGTTACCTGGCGGAAGGCAAGACGCACCTGCTCGTCGCGCTCGGCTGTACCGGAGGCATGCACCGCAGCGTCGTGCTTGCCGAGGAGACCGCCGCGCACCTGCGCGCGCTCGGGTACATGGCGGGCGTCGCGCACCGCGACATCGCCAAGGACCAAGGGGCGAAGTGAGCGGGGACTCCGCGCGCCGCGCCGTCGCTGTCGGCGGCGGCACCGGGTTGCCGACGGTGCTGCGCTGCCTGCTGGCGTCGGGCTTCGAGACGACCGCGGTGGTGGCCGTCGCCGACGACGGCGGGTCTTCGGGGCGCTTGCGCGAGGCGCTCGGCATGCTGCCGCCCGGCGACATCCGCAACTGCCTCGTCGCGCTCGCGGCTCCCGGCAACGAGCTCGCGCGCGTCTTCCAGTACCGTTTCCCCTCGGGCGAGGGCCTCGAGGGTCACGCGCTCGGGAACCTCGTGATCGCCGCTCTCGCGGATCTCGAGGGCGGCTTCCCGGCGGGGGTCGAGGCGGCGGGGCGCCTGCTCGGCGCCCGCGGAGCCGTGTTGCCCTCGACGCTGTCCGACGTCCTGCTCTACGCCGAGGACGCCGACGGCCGCTACACGGTCGGGCAGGCCCGCGTGGCCCATGGCCCCCGCCCGCCGATGCGCGTCCATCTCGAGCCTGCCTCGCCCGCGGCCGATCCGCGCGCGATCGAGGCGGTCCTCGAAGCGGACGCGGTCGTCATCGGGCCGGGCAGCCTGTACACGAGTCTCGTCCCGAACCTTCTCGTCGCGGGGATAGCCGACGCCCTGCGCGACACTCGTGCCGCCGTCGTCTACGTGTGCAACGTCGCGAACCAGCGCGGCGAGACGAAGGGCATGGACGCGGCCGATCACGTCGACGCGCTGTTCGCCCACGGTCTCGCTCGCCTCGACGTGGCGATCGTCCACGACGGTCCGGCCGGAGAAGACCTCGAGGCGGTGGCGGCCGACGTCTCCGCGCGCGAGCGGATCGCAGCGCGCGGTGCGCGCGTCGTGGCGGCCGATCTCGCCGACCCCGCCGACCCCCGTCGCCACGCCGCCGACAGACTCGGCGCCGTCCTGTCGGAGGTGTTGTAGGTGTCGTTCACCGCCGAGGTCAAGGACGAGCTGTCGCGCGTCGAGGGACGCAAGGTCTGCTGCAGGAAGTCCGAGCTCGCCGCGCTCGTGCGTGTCGAGGGGACGCTGCATCTCACGGGGAACGACAACTACCGGCTCGAGATCGCAACCGAGACCGCTCCCGTCGCGCGCAAGACGATCAAGCTCCTTCACGGCCTCTACGGTCTGAAGACCGAGCTGACGGTCCGCCGCTCGGTGCTCCATCGGACGAACAACTACCTCATCACGGTGCCGGCGCAACCGAAGCTCAAGGACGCGCTGGCCGAGCTCGGTGTCCTCGACGAGAGCCACGGTCTCGAGTACGGGATCGACCCGCGGCTCGTGAAGCGGGACTGCTGCGCCATCGCGTACCTGCGCGGGACGTTCCTCGGCGGCGGGTTCGTCGCCGACCCGCACGGCGACTTCCATTTCGAGCTGACCGCCGAGACCCCCGAGATGGCGGACGATCTCGTCGCCCTCATGGCCCGGTTCGAGGTGGTCGCGAAGGTCACGCGGCGGCGAGGCGCGTACGCCGTGTACCTGAAGGGCGCCGAGCCGATCGTCACGTTCCTCGCGCTCGCAGGCGCGCATCGTGCGCTGCTGCGGACGGAGGACGTCAGGATCGTGAAGGGCATGCGCAACGACGTGAACCGTCTGGTGAACGCCGAGACGGCGAACCTCCAGAAGACCGCCGACGCCGCGATCGACCAGGTGCGCACGATCCAGCGTCTCGAGGACACGCGCGGCCTGGGCAGCCTGCCGCCCGCGCTGCGGGAGCTCGCGCAGTTGCGCCTCGACAACCCGGAGGTGAGTCTGAGGGAGCTGGGCGAGCTCGCCGTCCCGCCGCTCACGAAATCCGCCGTCTACCATCGCGTCCGCCGTCTCGAGCAGCTCGCGGTGCGTCTCGGCGCCGACGCCGGCGCGCGCCGGTCGAGCGGGAAGTGATGAGCGGGGGTTGTTTCGGATACCATCAATGGCGGCATGAACGGTCCGGCGCCGCTTCAAGGCGTCAGGGGCCGAAGGGGAGTCCGGCATCGAGGAGGGAACACGGATGGCCATCAAGGTAGGCATCAACGGGTTCGGTCGGATCGGGCGCCTCGTCTTCCGTGCTTGCGCGGCCGACAAGGACATCGAGATCGTCGCGGTCAACGACCTGACCGACGCGGCCACGCTGGCGCATCTGCTCAAGTACGACTCGGTCCACGGACGCTTCGGGACCCGCGTCGTGGCGGAGGGGGACGGATTCTCCGTCGACGGCCGCGCGGTGCGTGTCGTCTCCGAGCGCGATCCGGGGGCGCTACCGTGGAAGGCGCTCGGGGTCGATGTCGTCGTCGAGTCGACCGGCCTGTTCACCGACGCGGAGAAGGCGAAGGCCCACATCGCGGCGGGCGCGCGTAAGGTCATCATCTCGGCTCCGGCGAAGAACGAGGACGTCACCATCGTCATGGGCGTCAACGACGGCGATTACGATCCGGACAAGCACCACATCATCAGCAACGCGTCGTGCACCACGAACTGCCTCGCGCCGTTCGCGATGGTCTTGCGCGACTCCTTCGGTCTCAAGGCCGGGTTCATGAACACGATCCACTCGTACACGAACGATCAGGTCATCCTCGACCAGCCCCACAAGGACCTGCGCCGCGCCCGCGCCGCCGCGATGTCGATCATCCCGACGAGCACCGGCGCTGCCAAGGCCATCGGCCTCGTGCTGCCGGACATCAAGGGCAAGCTCGACGGTATGTCGATGCGCGTCCCGACGCCCGACGGCTCCGTCGTCGACCTCGTCGCCGAGCTCGGCCGCGACGTCACGCGCGACGAGATCAACGCCGCGATGAAGAAGGCCGCGGACGGCCCGATGAAGGGCATCCTCGAGTACTGCGAGGACCCGATCGTCTCCATCGACGTGGTGGGGAATCCCGCGTCGTCCATCTTCGACTCGCTCCAGACGATGGTCATGGGCGGCACCGGGTCGTTCGTGAAGTGCGTCGCCTGGTACGACAACGAGTGGGGCTACAGCAACCGCGTGCGCGACATCATCAAGCTCGTCGGGTAGCCGGAGATGTTCTCGAAGAAGACCGTCCGCGACATCGATGTCGCGGGGAAGCGCGTGTTCGTGCGCGTCGACTTCAACGTGCCGCTCACCGAGTCCGGCGCGGTCGCCGACGACACCCGCATCCGCGCGGCCCTGCCCACGATCCGCTACCTCATGGACCACGGCGCGAAGGTCATCCTCGCGAGCCATCTCGGCCGTCCGGAGGGGAAGCCCGACGACCGGTTCCGGCTCGAGCCGGTCCGCCGTTCGCTCGAGAAGCTCCTCGGCCGCAACGTCCACAAGATGGACGTCGTCGTCGGCCCGGAAGTGACCGAGCGCGTCGAGCGCATGGTCCCCGGCGAGGTGCTCCTTCTCGAGAACGTCCGCTTCGAGCCGGGCGAGAAGACGAACGACCCCGCCTTCGCGAAGGAGCTCGCCGCGCTCGCCGACATCTACGTCGACGACGCATTCGGTGCCGCGCACCGCGCGCACGCGTCCACGGAGGGCGTGGCGCACCTGCTGCCGGCGGTGGCGGGGCTCCTGCTCGCTCGCGAGGTCGAGACGCTCTCGTCGATGATCTCCGACGCCCAGCACCCGTTCGTCGCCATCCTCGGCGGCTCGAAGGTCTCGGACAAGTTCGGGGTCATCGACCGCATGATCGACGTCGTCGACCGGCTCGTCGTCGGCGGCGGCATGTGCTTCACGTTCCTCGTCGCCATGGGCCTCGATGTAGGCAAGTCGCTCATGGAGGCCGACCAGGTCGACCACGCCCGGGAGATGCTCGCGAAGGCGAAGGCGCGCGGGGTGGACCTGCTGCTCCCGGTCGACTTCATCGTGGCCGACGCCATCGCCGAGGACGTCGAGACGAAGGTCGTCGGCCGGGAGGAGATCCCTCCCACGCAGATGGGCCTCGACATCGGTCCGACGACGATCGAGCTGTTCAAGGGGGCCATCGCCGACGCGCGCACCATCTTCTGGAACGGTCCGATGGGCGTCTTCGAGCTCGCCCCGTTCGAGTCCGGCACCCGCGAGGTGGCGGTCGCGATCGCGCGCAACACACGCGCGGTCAGCGTCGTCGGCGGGGGAGACTCCGACGCGGCGCTGAAGAAGTTCGATCTCGAGGAGCGCATGACGTTCGTCTCCACCGGAGGCGGCGCTTCGATGAAGCTGCTCGAGGGCGGGGCGCTGCCCGGCGTCGACGCCCTCATGGACAAGGAGGGCTGAAGGCCATGGAGCGCAGGATGCTCATCGCCGGCAACTGGAAGATGTACACCACATCGGGCGAAGGAGCCCTGCTCGTCCAGGACGTCGCCGAGCGCGTGGAGAAGCTGTGGGACGCGGTGGACGTCGCCGTCTGCCCGCCTTTCACCGGCCTCAAGGCGGCGTCGACGGTCATCGAACTCGACAAGTGCCGCATCGGTCTCGGTGCCCAGGACGTCCATTGGGAGAGCGAGGGCGCTTTCACCGGCGCCGTGGCTCCGCGGATGCTCAAGGAACTGAGGTGCGATTGGTGCATCGTCGGACATTCGGAGCGCCGCCAGTACTTCGGCGAGACGGACGAGACCGTGAACCGCAAGGTCAAGGCGCTTTTCGCCGAGGGCATCACCCCGATCGTCTGCGTGGGGGAGAGCCTTGCCACACACGAGGCGGGGGAGACCGAGACGTTCGTGCGAGCGCAGGTGCGAGCCGGTCTCGAGGGCATCTCGCCGGAAGAGGCCGCCCGCGTGGTCGTCGCGTACGAGCCGCTGTGGGCGATCGGCACCGGCCACACGCCGATACCCGAGGTCGCCAACGACGTGGCTCGCTGCCTGCGAGCCACCGTCGGCGCGATGTTCGGTCCGCCTGCGGCGATCGCCGCCCGGGTGCTCTATGGCGGGTCCGTGAAGGCTGAGAACGCGAAGATGTTCTTCGTCGAGCCGGATATCGACGGCGCGCTCGTCGGAGGGGCGGCGCTCGACGCCGACTCGTTCGCGGCGATCGTCGAGGCGGCGCGCTGAGGGACATGCCGCACCTCCCGGTAGCGATGCTCGTCCTCGACGGCTGGGGGGTCGCGCCCGCGGGGCCCGGGAACGCGGTGACGCTCGCGCGCACCCCCGTGCTCGACGGCCTGATCGCGACTTGCCCGCACACGACGCTGTACGCATCCGGTCTCGCCGTGGGCCTGCCGCCGGGACAGATGGGCAACTCGGAGGTCGGGCACCTCAACATCGGCGCGGGACGTGTCGTCTACCAGGAGCTCACGCGCATCGACCTGGCGGTCTCGGACGGCACGCTGGCGACCAACGCCGTCCTCGTCGAGTCCTTCGACGAGGCCGTGCGCGGGGGCCGCGCCATCCACTTCATGGGGCTTCTCTCCGATGGAGGCGTGCACAGCCACATCGACCACCTGCTCGCGCTCGTGCGCATGGCCGCGGACAGGGGCGCCCGGAGCATCTTCGTCCACGCGTTCCTCGACGGGCGCGACACGCCCCCCGAGAGCGGAGTGGGGTACGTGGAGCGGCTCGAGGGGTTCCTCGCCGAGGTCGGCGTCGGGGCGATAGCGACCTTGACCGGCCGCTACTGGGCGATGGACCGCGACAAGCGCTGGGACCGTGTCGAGCGGGCGTGGAGAGCGCTCGTCTCAGGCGAGGGTAGGGTGGCCGAGTCCGCCGCCGGCGCGCTGAAAGCGTCGTACGCGGCGGGAGTGACGGACGAGTTCGTGGAGCCGACGATCGTCCGGCCGGGAGGCGCTCCCGCGACGACGGTCGGAGACGGGGACGCGCTGGTCTTCTTCAACTTCCGCCCCGACCGGGCTCGAGAGCTGACGCGCGCCTTCGTCGACCCGGGGTTCGACGGGTTCCCTCGGCCGGTGCTGCCGAGCACGCGGTTCGTCTGCCTCACCGAGTACGACCCGACCATCCCTGCGCCGGTGGCGTTCCCGAAGGACTTCCCGCGCAACGTGCTGGCGGACGTCCTCGCTTCCGCCGGTCTTCGCCAGTTGCACATCGCGGAGACCGAGAAGTACGCACACGTGACCTTCTTCCTGAACGGCGGCGTCGAGACGCCTAAGCCGGGTGAGGAGAGGGTACTCGTTCCGAGTCCCAAGGTCGCCACGTACGACCTGAAGCCGGAGATGAGCGCCGTCGAGGTGACGGACGCGCTCGTCTCGGCGATCCGCGAGGGCCGCGCGGACGTCTACCTGGCGAACTACGCCAACTGCGACATGGTCGGGCACACGGGGATCGTCGGCGCGGCCGTCGCCGCCGTCGAGGCGGTGGACGCCTGTGTCGGCAGAGTCGCCGAGGCCGTGCGCGCCGCGGGGGGCGCGCTCGTCGTGACGGCCGATCACGGGAACGCCGAGCGCATGCTCGACGCGGACGGGAAGTCGCCGTTCACCGCGCACACGACGGACCGCGTGCCCTTGATCGTCGACGCCGCCGGTGTGACCGGCGTGCGCGAGGGCGGCATACTCGCGGACGTCGCTCCCAGCCTGCTGGACATCATCGGTCTCGCGGCTCCGGCACAGTGGACCGGGTCGTCGCTGTTGCTGCGAGACTGACCCTGCGGCTATACTGACGCGGGTCCGCACAGATACCCGCTAGGAGACAGCAGTGACCCCAATCGTCGCCATCATAATGATCGCCCACCTGGTCTGCGCGGTGGGTCTCATCGTCTTCGTGCTCCTCCACTCGGGCAAGGGCACCGGCCTGTCGCAGATGCTCGGCGGTATGATGCCGAGCACGGGGAGCGGCACCGGTATCATCGAGCGCAACCTCGACCGGATCACCATCGCCTTCGCGGTGGGATTCGCGGCGACATCCGTGCTGCTCATGATCGTCTACCGCCCCGCCTGACCGGGAAGCTCCAGCTAACTGCGCGAGGGATCGGCGCGAAACAGCTCTTCCTACCCTGCCAGGGGATATTCACGTCCGCTTGTCTTTCGATGCAATGAAAGGGAGACTGGTTGGGGATAACATGTTGCGTTGGAGTGTTCCCGTGAGGGGAGAGGAGGAGGAGGAGATTGTCCGGTAGACTTCGTTCGACCCTGGTCCTCGTCGTGTGCCTGGCGCTCGCATTCGCCATGGTGGGCGGTGCGGCGGGGTGTGCGGCCAAGAAGACGGACACCACCGAGAAGCCCGCGACGGATGAGCCCGTCAAGGGGGGCACGCTGCGCTATTACGTCGGCGAGCCGGCCTACATCGACCCGTACAACACCCAGGAGTCCGAGGGTACCCAGGTCGAGCAGGCTCTCTTCGACAGCCTGACCGCGTTCGACGCGCTCGACGCGTCGAAGATCATCCCGGCGGCCGCCGAGTCGTGGCAGCCGAACGCCGACGCCACGGTGTGGACGTTCAAGCTCCGCGCTGACGGCAAGTTCGCGGACGGCACCCCGGTCACCGCGCAGGACTTCGTCTACGCGTGGAACCGCATCGCCAACCCGAAGACGCTCAACACAGGCACCGGAAAGGCCGATCCGTCGGTCATCAGCTACCACCTCGGCGCCGTGAAGGGTTACGGCGACGTGCAGGCCGGTAAGGCGACCGAGATGAGCGGCGTCAAGGCCATCGACGACACGACGCTCGAGGTCACGCTCACGTACGCGTTCGCCGACTTCGAATACGTCGTTGCGCACCCGGCGCTGGCTCCGGTACCGAAGGCGCTCGTCGAGGGTGGCGTCGACTACAACGGCGCGAAGGTTCCCTTCGGCGACATGCCGATCGGCAACGGCCCGTTCAAGATGGCCGAGCCGTGGAAGCACGGCCAGTACATCAAGACGGTCGCCAACGAGAACTACGCCGGCGACGCGCCTCTCCTGGACGGGATCGAGTTCCGCAGCTTCAAGGACCCCGATACCGCGTACCTCGAGTTCGAGGGCGGGAACCTGGACTTCGCACAGATCGGCGAGGGTAAGATCGACGATGCGAAGACCAAGTACGGCGTCTCCTCCAACGGTTACACGGTCCAGCCGGGCAAGCAGGCCCTGCTCGGCGCGGAGAACTCCGTGTACTACCTCTTGATCAACACCCCCGATCCGTTCTTCAAGAACCCGGACGTGCGCAAAGCGGTCTCTCTCGCGATCAACCGCCAGGCGATCTGCGACACCATCTTCTCCAGCACGCGTGAGCCCGCGGACAACATCATCCCGCCGGGCATCGCGGGCTACGAGAAGGGCGTGTGGGCAGATTCTGTCTACGACGTCGCGGCCGCCAAGAAGGCGCTCGCCGACGCCGGCTATCCGGACGGTACCGGCGCCCCGCAGTTCGGCCTCTCGTTCAACGCGGACGGCGGGCACCAGAAGATCATGGAGCTCGTCCAGTCCGACCTGGCCGTCATCGGCCTGAAGGCGAAGATCGACAGCACGCCGGACTTCGCGACGTACCTGAAGCAGCTCGACGCGGGCAAGGTCCAGATCGGCCGCCTCGGCTGGTCCGCCGACTACCCGATCGCCGACAACTTCCTGTACCCGCTGTTCCTGAGCACCTCGACCGACAACTACTCCAAGTACGCCAACACCGAGATCGACAAGCAGATGGTCGATGCCCGTAAGATCACCGACGGGGCCGAGCGCATCAAGGCTTGGCAAGCGATCGACAAGACGATCGGCGAAGCACTGCCGGTCATCCCGGTCATGTTCTACAAGCATCACCACGTCGGCTCCGAGCGCGTCCACGACCTGACGTACTCCGCGATGAACCTCGCGGACTTCCCGAAGGCGTGGCTCACGGGCGGCGGCAAGTAGGGACCTGCGAAGCAGGGCGCACCATCACTGTTCGTGAAGGGGTGGCAGGGCACTCGCACGGGTGTCCTGCCACCCGTTTCGAACGGCCCGGCCGAGAAGGGTTGAGATGTTCAGGTACCTCATCCGAAGGGTCGTCCAGTTCATCCCGGTCTTCTTCGGAGTGACGCTCCTTCTCTTCTTCATCACGACCATCCTTCCCGGGGATCCCGTGGCGCTTCGCGCCGGCGAGAAGTCGATCTCGCCCGCGGTCTACCGGGAGATACGCAAAGAGTTCGGGCTGGACAAGCCGTGGTACGTGCAGTACGGCGTCTACCTCAAGCAGCTTGCCCACGGCGATCTCGGCACTTCGATCTACACCGGCCGCAAGGTCGCGGTGATCTTCAAGGAGACGTATCCGTACACCATGCGGCTCGCGTTCGCCGCGATACTCATCGAGATCCTCGTCGGTGTCGGCGCGGGCATCGTCTCGGCGGTGAGGCAATACTCCATCTGGGACATGCTCGTCACGTTGTCCACGTCGGTCCTGGTGGCGCTGCCCGTCTTCTGGCTGGGGCTGATGCTCCAGTACTTCTTCGGCATACTGCTCCGCAACTGGACCGGCGCGACCTTCTTCCTGCCCATATCCGGAGCGAGCGGGTCGGTCTTCCCGAGTTGGGTGCATCTCATCCTGCCCTCGATCACCCTCGCATCCGTCTCGACGGCCTACGCCGCGCGGATAATGCGCAGCCAGCTGCTCGAGGTGGCCGGGCAGGACTACGTCCGCACGGCGTACGCGAAGGGTCTCACGGGCGGGGGCGTGCTGTGGGGCCACGAGATGAAGAACGCGCTGATCCCCGTGGTCACGTTCATCGGTCTCGACCTCGGCGGGATGCTCTCGGGCGCCATCCTCACAGAGACCGTCTTCAACTGGCCCGGGGTCGGATTCACCATCTACCGCGCGATCGGCGCACGGGACTACCCCGTCGTCTTCGGTGGTGTCGCACTCGTCCTCTTCGCGGTGCTCACCGTGAACCTGCTCGTCGATCTATCGTACGCGTTCCTCGATCCCCGCATACGCTACGGCGAGGGGACGGGGGAGTGATGGCGATGGGCGACGATCACATCTCGAAGGACCGGGCTGAGGAGCATGCGGTGAAGGAGTACCGCTCCGGGATGCCGGCCACGCCTCCTTCGGGACCGTACGAGGAGAGCGCCGAGCGCGCGAGCCGCACGCTCTGGGGCGACGCTTGGGGCCGATTGCGCAGGAATCGGCTCGCTCTGGTGGCGCTCGGATGGCTCGTCATCGTCGCGATCGCCGCGGTCAGCGCCGACGCTTGGGTGCCGCGCGTCTTCGGCTCTCCGATCCGGATCGACACGGTGCGGGCGATGCGCGACCGGTTGCAGAACCCGTCCTTCGCTCACCCGCTCGGGACCGACGACCTCGGCAGGGACATATTCGCGCGTGTCGTCTACGGTTCGCGGATCTCGCTCTCCGTCGGCATCCTCGCCGTCATGGTGTCGGTGGTGATCGGCCTCATCCTGGGTTCGCTGTCGGGATACTACTCGGGGTTCGTCGACACCTTGATCATGCGGGTCGCCGACGTCTTCCTGGCCTTCCCGTACATCCTCTTCGCGATCCTGCTGCTTTCGGTGCTCCCGAAATCGCAGCGCGGCATCGTGCCGGTGTTCCTGACCATCGGCGTGCTCGGCTGGCCGTCCATCGCTAGAGTCTTCCGCTCATCGATCCTGTCCGTGAAGGAGAACGACTACATCGACGCTGGTCGCGCCCTCGGGGCCAGCGACCTGCGCCTGATGATGCGCCACATCATGCCGAACGCGATCGCGCCCATCGTCGTCTACGCCACGATGTCCGTGGGCGGCGCCATCCTCACCGAGGCGGCGCTGTCGTTCCTCGGGCTCGGGATCGCTCCGCCTACCCCTTCGTGGGGCCGGATGATCGAGGACGGGCGCGTCTACCTGACGTCGAATCCGGGTCTCGTCTTCTGGCCCGGTCTCGCGATCCTGAGCACGGTCCTCGCGTTCACGCTGCTCGGCGACGGCATCCGCGACGCGCTCGACGTCAAGCTGAAGGACTGACCGATGACCGAAGGACTTCTCAAGGTCGATGGTCTGAAGATGTACTTCCACACGCGCGACGGTGTCGTGAAGGCCGTCGACGGGGTGTCGTATTCGCTCGACCGCGGCGAGACGTTAGGGGTCGTCGGCGAGTCGGGCTCCGGGAAGTCGGTCACCGCGCTGACGATGATGCGGCTCATCCCGATGCCTCCCGGGAAGGTCGAGGGAGGCGACGTCCTCTTCAAGGGTGAGTCCCTTCTCGCCATGAAGGAGGACGATGTCCGGCACATCCGCGGGAACCGGATAGCGATGATCTTCCAGGACCCGATGACGTCTCTGAACCCCGTCTACCGCATCGGCCACCAGATCGCCGAGCCGCTGATGATCCACAAGGGTATGTCGCGACGGGAAGCGTGGTCGCGAGGTCTCGAGCTGCTCGATCTCGTCGGTATACCGAACCCATCCCAGAGGGCGCGCGACTATCCCCACCAGTTCTCCGGCGGCATGCGTCAGCGAGCCATGATCGCGATGGCGCTCGCCTGCGACCCCGACATCCTGATCGCTGACGAGCCGACGACCGCTCTCGACGTGACGATCCAGGCCCAGATACTCGAGCTGATGGTCGAGCTGCAGGCGAAGACCGGATCGGCGATCATCCTCATCACGCACGATCTCGGGGTCGTCGCCGACATGGCCGACCGGATCCTCGTGATGTACGCGGGCCGGCCGGTCGAGTACGGCGCCGCCGAGACGGTCTTCTACACGCCGCTGCATCCGTACACGTGGGGGCTGCTCGACAGCCTTCCGCGGTACGACATCGAGGACAAGGGCGAGCTGTGCCCGATCGACGGCCAGCCGCCGAGCCTGATAGACGTCCCGAGCGGCTGCGCGTTCCATCCGCGATGCCCGCACGCTCGCGATCGCTGCCGTGTGGAGACGCCCGTGCTGCGCGAGGTGGCGTCGGGTCACCACTCCGCATGTCACTTCTCCGACGATCCGTCGTTCAGACGCGAGAACGTCGCGTGCCGAGTCGGGGGAGCATGACATGGCGCCCCTGCTGAGAGTCGAGCACCTGACGAAACGGTTCCCGGTGAACCGGGGCGTTCTCCTGTCGCGCATCGGGGCGCACGTGAGCGCTGTCGAGGACGTGTCCTTCTCGGTCGACGCGGGCAAGACGCTCGGGCTCGTCGGAGAGTCGGGATGCGGGAAGTCGACCACTGGCCGGTGCGTGATGCGTCTGACCGAGCCGACGTCGGGGGCGCTGACGTTCGAGGACCGTGACGTCCGGAAGCTGAAGGGCGCATCGCTCAAGGCCTTCCGCAGAGAGGTCCAGTTCATCTTCCAGGACCCGTACGCGTCCCTGAACCCGCGCATGACGGTCGGGGAGATCGTGGCGGAGCCGCTGGTCATCCACCGCATCGGCACGCATGCGGACCACAAGCGCCGCGCGCGCGAGCTTCTCGACCTCGTGGGGCTCAACCCCGAGCACATCAACCGCTACCCCCACGAGTTCTCGGGCGGCCAGCGGCAGCGCATCGGAGTCGCTCGCGCGCTCGCGCTCAACCCGAAGCTCATCATCTGCGACGAGCCGGTCTCCGCCCTCGACGTCTCCATCCAGGCGCAGATCATCAACCTGCTGACGGACCTGCAGCGCGACCTCGGGCTCGCTTACGTGTTCATCGCCCACGACCTCTCGGTCGTGCGGCACATCTCGGAGCGTGTCGCGGTGATGTACCTCGGCAAGATCGTGGAGACGAGCGATTGGCGCACCCTCTACGACGAGCCGTTCCACCCGTACACACAGTCGCTGCTCTCGGCAGTCCCGGTGCCGGATCCCCACAAGCAGCGGGTGCGCGAGCGCATCATCCTCGCCGGCGACGTGCCGAGCCCCATCGATCCGCCCACCGGGTGTCGATTCCACACCAGGTGCCCTATCGCCGAGCTGCCGCTGTGCGTCGAGCAGGAGCCGGAGCTTCGGGAGGTCTCGGCCGGGCACTTCGCGGCATGCCATTTCGCCAAGGCGTGTCCCATCCCGCTGTCGAAGGCATGCGCGCCCGTCTCGAAGGCGTCGTGACGGGTCCTGGTCTGGTCACCCCGCGGGGGTCTTGCTATACTTTCGCTCGCCGCGCTCGCGGCTGACACGTCGGAGTGGCGGAACGGCAGACGCGCTAGGTTGAGGGCCTAGTGAGGGCAACCTCGTGAGGGTTCAAATCCCTCCTCCGACACCACAGAAGACTTCAGGCGGTCCCCACCCCACGCGGGAGGGGGCCGTCTTGCGTCTTCAGACCTATGGCACCGTTCGGCGAATCCGATGGACAAAGCGAGGCCGGTTTTGGGGAAGAACCCTCTAGGCGCGAATACGCACGCGAGCGCCGTCCCGCGTGCTGCTCGGGAGTCATCGTGTCGCGAAGGGAGTGATGCGACGGCCGTACGTGCAAGCCGGAATCGTCCGCATCTCGGATAGGGGGAACTATGCGAAGCTCTAGCAGGATCGTACTGATCGCCGTCGTCGCGGCCGCCATGATCGCGGCGGCGCCGGCCGCTGCACTCGCAGCCAACGCCTTCGGGCTGACATACAAGGGCGAGGCGACGTGCCTGGTCGTCGGTTGCCACTCGACCGTGAACCACGCGACCGCGCATGACGATTTCGCCAAGGACGTGCAGGCGAACCCTGCCTCCCTCGTTCCGAGCAGCGGTGTCGCGAACGCCTGGCCCTCTCCCGGCTTCGGGATGACCGGTCTCCGCGCGAATCCCGCGAACATCTGGTTGCAGCTCGGGAGCAGCACCGGCATCCTCGAGTACATCGGACTGAAGACCTCGACGCTGCCGGCCCTCTCGGGAACCACCGTCTGGCCGACTCTCAATCCGGCTGATGACGCGCCGCTCTTCGACGGTCTCGGCTACGATCAGGCGTCAGGCGCCTGGGAGGCCGAGGGTCCCGTCTCCGCGGTCTCGTACTTCCAGCGGTGCGCGGGCTGCCACCATCTCGGCGTGACTCGTCCCGGTTCGACGCTGACCACGCTCGGCAGCGGCCTGGCCCAGATCGGTCCGTCGACCCCGACGTCGATGTCGGGTCTGTCCATCCAGTGCGAGGTCTGTCACGGCACCGGCAAGACCGGCACCCACATGGGCACCGGCGAGGGCGTCGTGGCGTGGCCAGCCTCGGGCGAGGCGCGCATCCTCTCCTCGGAGGTCTGCGGACAGTGCCACGTGAGCGGTACGGCGAAGGAAGTCAACATCACGGGAGGCACGTTCAGCAACCCGAACGGCTACACGCCCGACAAGACGCTGGCCGACTATCTCAACGTACGGGCGACCGTGCCGACCCCGGGACAGTTCGTCCGCGGGAACAGCACCTATTACTTCTTCCCGAACGGCTCGACCTATCGGGCTCGCCACGTCTACTACAACGAGTGGAAGCTCTCCGGTCACTCGCGCAAGCTGACCGACTCCTCGAGCCACGTTCTCGCGGCTGCCGGCGGCAATGCGCTCTGTCTGAAGTGCCACAGCGGTGAAGGCTTCCTGGCGCGTCTCGGCGCTTCGGTCGTCCCCGCCGGGTTCCAGGCGACGATCTCCGGCTCGCCGGGTGCGTGGACGAGCAACGCCAAGTACTCCCAGGAGTGCGCGATCTGCCACACCTCGCACGACACGGCCAACGGTCTGTCGGTGCGCGCCGGCGCCACGTGCGATGTCTGCCACAACTGGCAGTACGAGGTCCTCGGCACGACCGTGCGGCCGGGCGACACCATCCGTCACCCGCAGCGCGAGATGTTCACCGGCCGCGGTCTCTTCGACGTAGCGAACGGTTCCGCGTTCATGCCGGGTGCTTCGTGCGTCGACTGCCACATGCCGGCCACGTACTCCGAAGTTGCGAACCCCGGTCCGACGCAGGTCCGCAAGAGCCACCGCATGCTGCCGATGCTCCCTGGCGATGCCAAGGACTGGGGCGTGCGTGAGGGCGGGGACTCCTGCACGCCGTGCCACGGCGGCAGCACCCGCGACGAGCTTCAGGCGTCGATCGAAGGTTGGCAGGACGACATCCACGAGTTGGACGCCGCCGCCAACGCAGCCTTGCGGGCTGCTCGCAGCCGTCCGGCCACCCGTGTCGCCGCGTGGAACGACCTGGTGAAGCGGGCGTACTCCAACATCACCTTCGTGGAGAACGACGCCAGCTTCGGCGTCCACAACTATCCCTATGCGAAGGCCGGCCTGCAGAAGGCCATCTTCTTCGCGAAGTCCGTCGGCGCCCGCCTGACCCTGACGCCGCGCCGTATGAGCTTGAAGGTCATCGGCCTCACCGGCCGCCTCACCTACGGTGACGGTACCTCCGCGAGCGGCCAGACCATCAGCATCTACCGTGCGCTGCCGGGTCGCGGCTTCGTTCGCATCGCGACCGTGGTCACCAGCAGCTCGGGGACCTACAGCGTTGCCATCGCACCGTACACGGGTGCACGGTACTACGCGAAGTGGGCACCGCGCTCGACCGCGATCTCGAGCGTGATCGTGCGCTAGAGGCGCTCATCCGCATCCGAACCGTGGGCCGCGTCCGGGATCTCCCGGGCGCGGCCCACGCGCGTCGGGCGTCAGGGTGCGGGATCCCAGCGCAGCGCGACGACCGCGATGTCGTCGGTGTGTCTACCACGCGAGAAGGCGACCGCCGCGCCGATGAGCGCGTCGACCACCGCCTGTGGTTCGGCGAGCGCATGTTCCTGCAGCACGTCGTGAGTGCGTTCCTCGCCGAAGAATACGAGTCCGTCGCGCGTGTCGAGAAGGCCGTCGGTGAAGAGGACGAGCGTGTCGCTCGGCTCGAGGACGATCACACACTCGGTGTATTCCGTCTCCGGGAAGAGGCCGAGCGGGGTGTTCTTCGGCATCCGCTCGCGCGTGAGGCGTCCCGGCCCGATACGGAACGGCTCGGGGTGTCCCGCGCTCGACAGCCGCAGTTCGCCCGTCTCGAGGTCGAGAACGCCGAAGATGGCCGTGACGAACCTCGAGTCCGAGAGCAGTCGCACGAGTACCCGGTTCGCCGCGGACAGTACCGCGGCCGGTCCGGTCTCCTGGTATGCGAACGCCCGGATGGTGGTACGAGTCATCGACGTCAGCGTCGCAGCCTCCACGCCCTTCCCCGAGACGTCGCCGAGTAGGATCCCGAGCAGGCCTTCGGATATCTCGAAGACGTCGTAGAAATCGCCGCCGATACGCGCCAGCTCGGTGGCCGAGCGGCTCGCGTGCCCGAGCGTGATCCGGGCGAGCCGCTCCGGTGTGTGGAGGATCCCGGACTGGAGGGTCTCGGCGATGGAGTGCTCCCTCTCGTAGAGGCGGGCGTTCTCCACAGTGAGCGAGAGGGTGGCCCCCAGTCGCGAGGCGAAGTCCCGTTCCGCCTCACTGAAGGGCCGCGGGTCGGCGAAACGGTGAACACCGAGGAGCCCCACGTTCGTCGAACTCGTTCGCAACGGGACGAACATAGCGGATCCTCCGCCGAGACGGCCGACCATCCGCTGCCCGAGTTCGCGGCATTCCGATATGTCATCCACGGCTAGGGGCACCATGGGTTTATCCGGCCCGAGAAGCGTGTCGAAGGACACGAGCGGGACTCGGGTGCCGAGGATCCCGCTCGGCATGCCGTGCTCGTACGATAAGACGATCTCATCGCCGGCGACGAGTCCGACGGCCGCGGCCTCGGCGTCCAGCGCGTTGGCGGCCGCCGCCACGACGCGCGACAGGATGACGTCGACGTCGCGGGCCCCGGTGATGGCCGTGTCGATCGCGGCGAGGCCGTCCGACAGCTCCTTGTCCCGGCGCAGCAGCTCCTCGGCGAGATGCCGCTCCGTGATGTCCTCTACCACCGCGATGAGGTACTCGGGTCGCCCGGACGCGTCGAGCGCGACGGAGCGGCTCACCACGGTCCAGACTATCGAACCGTCCGGGCGGACGAAGCGCTTCTCGAGCATGTGCTCGTCGGCCTCGCCCGCGAGGAGCCTCCGGAAGTTCTCACGGTCCGCCGCGACGTCTTCGGGGTGCGTGAGCGCTCCAAGTGAGGCGCCCTGGAGCGAGCCGATCTCCACGCCCAGGATCTCCGCGAGGCGAGCGTTGGCGCGCAGCACGACGTTCTCCGGCGAGAGATGTGCCATACCGACCGCGGCGTTGTCGAACGTGCCGCGGAAGGCCTCCTCGCTGCGGCGTAGCGCCTCCGCGCCGTCGCGAAGGCGCCGGAACAGCACGTCGCTCGGGCGGACGAGCGCGGTGAGGATCACCGCCCGGAAGAGCAGGTAGACGGCGACGATGCGAAGCGTGTGGCCGACGAGGTTCATGAGGCCGTACGGGTCGGCGTAGAGGGTGAACGCCGCCTCCGAGACCATGCTCACCAAGACGAAGGCGCTGATGAGGCGGTAGACCGCTGGGTCGAACGAGGTCTTCTTGCGTGCGAGGGCCCACAACGAGGCGGCAAGGATGGCGATTATGATCCACTCACTCGCGATCTTGAAGGGCGTGAGCCCGACGCCCTCGACGAACGCGGCCGGGAGGACACCGGCGAACACCGCTGCGAGGGCGACGACGGTGATCACTCCGAAGGCGATTATGGTGTCGCGCCGGCGGAAGACCTGTTCGAGGACGAACGGGGCGATGAGCATCGCGAGCGATTGCTCGTAACGTGCCACGATCCACAACTGCGTCGCCAGGTTCGATCCCGTCGTGTGGAAGACACCCATGCCGCGATAGGCGAGCATGTGCAGAAGGTCGACGGAGCCGATGAACAGGTACGCTACGCCGATGAACTTCAGGTAGCCTTGATCCACCATGCTCCGGGCATGGTACGCGATCATGAAGACGCCGAAAGACACGACGATGGCGAGTGTCTCCGCCATGGTGTGGAACAGCAGGTAGTCGTAGCGGCTCGCCACGGCGAGAGCGCCGAGTGTCGTCATTCCGATGGCGACGCGCGCTGCGAGGGCTCTGCGTTCGACGATCTCCATGGTCGCATTCTCGCGCAGGTCACCCAGAGACGCCAGCCGAGCATCCTTAGCCGGTGTACTCTTGGACCGATGGAAGTCGGGTTCCCGGCATTGGAGGAACTCCCGTGATCCGGTTCGCGCACGTGTCGAATAACCTGGCGGTATGCGAGGCGCGGTCGTGAATGTGCGTCGAGACGGGGAGGTGTCGTCGCGCGCGGAGTCCGTGCGCCCGTTCGCGGTGATGGACCTCGTGGCCCGCGCGAAGGAGCTCGAGGCGGGCGGGCGAGACATCGTGCGTCTTGAGATCGGAGACCCGGACTTCCCGACGCCCGACGCGGTCCGCATCGCGGCGGAGGCGGCTCTCGAGGACGGAGAGACGGGGTACACGCAGTCCGCCGGGTTGCCGCTGCTGCGTGAGGCCGTCTCGGCGCACCAGCGGCGTATGTACGGGGTCGACGTCGACCCCGAGGACATCGTCGTCACGCAGGGCACGTCCCCGGCGATGTTGCTCGTCTTCGGGGCGCTCCTCGACCCTGGGGACGAGGTCATCATCCCGGACCCCGGGTATCCGGCGTATCCCGCGTACGCCTCGTTCCTGGGAGCCGTTCCCGTGCCGGTGAGGCTTCGCGCCTGCGACGGATTCCGGATGCGAGCGGACGACGTCGAGGCCCTCATCACGTCGCGCACGCGAGCGATCGTGGTCAACTCGCCCGCGAACCCGACCGGCGCTGTCCTTGAGACCGGGGACCTGGCGGCCCTCGGGGCCCTCGCGCAGAAGACGGGTGTTTGGCTCGTCAGCGACGAGATCTACCACGGGCTCGCGTTCGGAGAGCCCGCGGGGTCCGTGCTCGAGCACACCAAGCGGGCGTTCGTGCTGAACGGTTTCTCGAAGGCGTTCGCCATGACCGGATGGCGGCTCGGATACGTCATCGCGCCGCGCGCGTTCGTGCGGGCCATCGAGCGCCTGCAGCAGAACTTCTTCCTGTGCGCGAACCACTTCGTGCAGGTGGCCGGTGCCGCGGCGCTGACGCTCGCGCACGGCGACGTGGCGCGCATGCGCGACGTCTACGACGAGAGACGCCGCTTCCTCGTCCCGGCACTGCGCGGTCTCGGACTCGGCATCGCATGCGAACCCCGCGGGGCGTTCTACGTGTTCGCGGACGCGACCGCGTGGGACGGCGATTCGCTGCGCCTCAGCGGCAGGCTGCTCGAAGAGGCGGGCGTGGCCGTGGCTCCAGGTATCGATTTCGGGTCCGGCGGCGAGGGCTTCCTGCGCTTCAGCTACGCGACGGGCCTCGACCGGTTGCGCGAGGGTGTCGATCGCCTGCGGATCTGGGCGAAAGAGGGGCGCGCAGGCGCTTGGACGAGCGTCGGCCCTGTGCGAGACTGAAAAGAAGACGCACGGCTTGCGGAAAGGGGAGTTCGATGAGCATGGACCACTCGCCCAGTGACCTGATCCGGGCGTTCGAGGACGGTGAGATGGTTTTCCACGAGGGAGACGACGACGCCTTCCTCTACGTCGTGGTGTCGGGCAAGGTCGACATCCGCAAGGAAGGCGGTCTCGTCACCACGACGATAGCCTCCTTCACGGCGGGCGACATGTTCGGCGAGCTGGCCCTCATCGAGCAACGCCCCCGGTCGGCGACCGCCGTCGCTGTCGGCGCGACCGAGGTCGAGGTGTACGACAGGGTCACGTTCCTCGATTCCCTGCGTGAGGACCCGGAGCTTGCGCTGCGGGTGATAGAATCGCTCGCCGGAAGGCTGCGGGAGACGACCGACCGCCTCCAGGAGGTCTGCACTCAGTACGTCCTCGACCGCGCCGACATGGCGCTCATCGAGCGAGCAGTGCTCGCGAGCGAGATAGGCTGACCATCCGTCGTTCGGGAGTCCAGATGCCGTTGCCTTGAGCCGATGTATCCGGTGAGGGCGCGGCACGGAAGTTGCTCTCATTGGCACGCGCGGGCAGGGCATGTCGAGGGCGCCGGGGGTCCACACAAGTGACGGAGATCTGGAGCAAGGCCGACCTGCACATCCATACCAACCATAGCGATGGGTTGGCGAAGGTGCCCCAGGTGATGGATTTCGTGCAGGAGCGCACGGATCTGAAGGTCATAGCCATCACCGACCACAACACGATCGAGGGCGCGCTGTTCGCCAAGTCGCTCGAGGACCTGTACGACTTCGAGGTCGTCGTGGGCGAGGAGATCTCCTCGCGATCCGGGCACATCATCGGACTCTACCTCGAGGACGCGGTGCCCGCCGGTCTGTCGGCGGTCGATACGGTGGCGCGGATAGCGGGACAGGGTGGGATCGCCGTGATACCGCATCCTTTCGCCAACCGGGCATTCGGTCCGTTCGGACTCAACAGCGTCGGCAAGGCGGTCAACGATCTCGCGTTCCACGCGCTGGAGGTCTACAACTCGTCGCCGTACCTCATCTACGCGAACCGGTTGGCCGCCAAGGCGTTCTCCGGCGGACAGGGCATAGCCGCGACGGGCGGGTCCGACGCACACGTGCTGCGGGCGATAGGCACGGGTTTCACGTTGTTCCGGGGGACCACGGCGGCCGATCTGCGGCACAGCATCGACGAGTTGGAGACCCACGCCGAATCCACGCGAGGCGGCCTCTCCGTCGCCCTGCGGTACGCGCTGCGCTACCCGCAGATCAGACGGCAACAGTCCTGGAACTGGGAGCGCTGCAAGGTCGTCCGCTGAGTCATCCGGCGAGTTCCTCGATGAGGATGCGTGCTCTCTCGGCGACCACCTCGACGATGATCGGGTCGTCGCCCAACGCGGGAAGCACCTCCACCACCGCAGCCTCGTCGACGCGGGCCATGACGACCGACCGCGTGACGTCGAGCATGAGGGCGATGCTGGGCATAAGGAGTGTCGCCGGGACCACGCAGATACGCCGGCAGCCGAGAGCTGCCAGGTGACGCACGGATTCCGTGACATCGGGAAGCTGCCACTCGAGCCACGCCTCGCGCACGTTCTGCTCCGCATACCCTCGGTCGGTGAGGAGCATCCGCACGCGCTGGATGAAGTACGTCTCCTGTTCCGAGGCGGCGGGGTGCGATTCGTCCCACTCGGGCGGCACTCCGTGTCCGACGAGGACGAACCCGGTCTCCGCCACATCGGAACCCTTCGCGGCGGCCATGGCGCGGCGAGCGACGAGGTCCGCGACGGCTGTCTCCTCCCAGAGCGCCCGCGACCACGTCGTCCGGACATCGCGTTCGGCGGGTTTGAGTTCGTCGAGCAGACGGCGCTCGTGATCGCAGGCATGCGTGTCGGCGATCTCGACCGGGAGGATGGCCACCCTCCGACGTCCGGCAGCGGTGGCGGAGCGCACTGCGGTGGCGAGCCCCTCGCGCCCGTCACGACACCACGCGATCCGTATCTCGCCGACGCCGGGTTCGCTGGCGAGCTTCGTGCGGACCGCTTCGGCGAAAGCGCGGAATGCGGGTCGCGACGGGCTCGTCCCGCCTACCGCCGTGTAGCGTGCCCGCTCCGACACGTACAGGATCGGCAACGCGCCATCCGGCGTCACGAGCGCTCCGGAGTCGGTGAGAGCCTGCAGGAGCGTGACCACGTACGACAACCGGTAGCGTTCGGGCTCGGCGTCCGCGAGGAGTATCACGTCGACGAGCGCGTCGCCTTCGGGGAGTGCGCCGAGCGGGGCGATACCTCGCGCACCGAGAAGTACCGGCATGGCGGATGACGCCAAGAGCCAGCCGCCGAAGTAGGCCCCGATGGCTAGAAGACCCACCGCGACCGTGACATCCGTGCGGTGGAACGACTGCGTGGCCTGGATGAACGCGAGGATCGCGGCCGACAGCCCGGCGAGCCCCGCAGAGAGCGCGAGCGTTCGACCGCGCCAACCGGAAGCGAGGAAGACGACGGCTGCGCAGCCGGCGGCGATCGGGCCGAACAGTAGTCCCGCCCAGTACGCGGTCGGCATCGTCCCCCCTTCGCGTTCGCGGTCTTCGCGACACCACCATATACGTTCCGGTCTCACCACTCCATGCCGCGGGCCTGGAGCACCGGAGCGGAAGTCAAGTCCGTGAAGACGAACGTCGATGATACCCGTGAGGTAGCCGTGCGCTATGGTGTGATGAGTGTGCCGACGCTCGCCAAGTCCGAGAGTGGCGAGATGCTGCCTGGTGATCGCGAAGTAGTTCGGGCTGGGATAGAAGGATGTGGGGCTGTGTCCGCCGTCGCACGGTCGAACCGTCTGGCGAGGTGAAGATGGGACTTCTGTACACGCGTGCGGGTCGCGGGGACTTCGAGGAGGTCGCCGCCGCATTGGAGGAAGCTGCGCGTGAGGCCGGGTTGCGCGTGGTGCGCAAGCGAGACCTGCACGTGACGCTGGCCTCGAAGGGGTTCCCGATCCGACCTCTACGCGTCTACGAGGTCGTTCTTCCGCAGCAGGGTTCCGGTTCTCAGGTCAGACTGCTGCCGGTGACGTTGAGTGTCTTCGTCAAGGACGACAAGGTCCATGTCGGTGTGGTCAGGCCGACCTTGTCGAGCCGTTTCTTCCCGGAGGCCGACGTCGAGGACGCTGCGCGTCTCGCTGAGGCGCTGGTGGTGGACGTCGTAGATCGCGCGACACGGTGAGACGGATCTAGCGGACGCAATCGGAGTACTTGATGAAGATCCCGATCGCTTCGTCAATGAGTTCTTCTCGCGTCCTGTCGCCGTCGGACGCCAGACACGTCTTCATCGAGTAGCCGATGATGTGCATCCCCACTTGGTTGAGCGCGGACTTCGCCGCCATGACCTGTGTGAGTACGGCTTCGCACTCCTTGCCCGACTCCACCATCTGCTGCACTCCCCGGATCTGACCCTCGAGGCGGCGGAGCCGATTGACGATCCGCTTGCGCTCGGCTTCGGTCGAGATAGAGTCACCGGAGACTCCGGCGGTCTTTCGATCCTGCACCATGCTGGTGCCTCCATCCACGTCTTGCGTGCTTGTCGGCGTATGTCCATGCCGTACAATGGGACTTGCCTTGTGAGCATACCCCCTGGGGGTATAGGAGACAACGGAGCGAGTGGATGGGTTACAGCAGACGTGGCCAAGGGGACGACGTCGTGCGAGTGCGTTCGATCCGCCGCGTGCTATGGGTGATCCTGTTCATGAACCTGGGCGTCGCTGCGGCGAAGCTCGCGTGGGGCCTGTTCAGCCGGTCGGTGTCGATGACGGCGGACGGTTTCCATTCGATGTTCGACGGCACCTCGAACGTGATCGGGCTCGTCGGGATGCGGCTGGCCGGCAGGCCGGCCGACCGCGACCACCCGTACGGTCACGGCAAGTACGAGACTTACGCCTCCGCGGTGATCGGGGCGATGCTGCTGCTGGCGGCATGGCGGGTCGGCAGTTCCGCGTGGGAGCGGCTGACGCACCAGGGCGATCCGGCGCGGGTGACGTTCACCTCGTTCGCGATCATGTTCACGACACTCGTGGTCAACATCGGCATCACGACGTACGAGCGTCGGGTGGGCAGGAGGCTGGGCAGCGAGATACTGGTCGCCGACGCGAATCACACCTCCAGCGACGTCTTCGTCAGCTGCGGGGTCATCGTCGGGCTCGCCATAACGCGCTTCACGCCCTACACCTGGGCCGATCCGGTGATCGCGCTCTTCGTCGCCGGCGCCATCGTCTGGGCGGCCTGGGGCGTCTTCAAACAGGCGGGCGAGACGCTTTCCGACACGGCGCGCATACACGTGGCGGAGGTCTGCGAGGTCGCGAACACCGTAGAGGGTGTCCTCGGGTGTCACTCCGTGCGTACCCGAGGTTCGGCGGGGGAGGTCTATGTCGACCTGCACGTCCAGGTCGATCCGGGCTCGACCGTAGGAGCTGGCCACGCCGTCGCGGAGGCCGTCGAGAAGGCCGTCTGCGACCACTTCGCACAGGTGGTGGACGTCATCGCGCACCTCGAGCCGTTCGACGAGTACCAGCGACAGAAGACGGCGCATGAGATCGATGCCGGCCTCTTCTGATGGCCGGTTCAGGGGCTACCTTCTCGCCGGCTTCGCCGCTGCGTGCTGGGCTACCGGCGGTCTCACCGCGAAATGGCTCTTCTCGCCGCTAGACGCCACGACGCGGCGCTGGCCGGTCCCTCCGCTCGGGCTCACGGTGGACCCCATCGCCCTGTCGGGCGCGAGGGCGCTCGTCGCATTCGCGATCCTCGCCGTCTCCCTGGCCTTCGTCCGTCGCGACGCGCTGCGTGTCGCCTGGCGTGACCTTCCGTTCTTCGTGGTGTTCGGCGTCTTGGGTCTTGCCATGGTGCATTTCACCTATTTCAAGACCCTTTCTCTCACCGGAGTGGCGACGGCGATCCTGCTCGAGTACCTTGCTCCCGTGCTCGTCATGGGAGTCTCGGTGGCGTTCCTCGGCGAGAGGTTCTCGTGGTCCTTGCCCGTGGCCGTCGCCTTCTCGGTGGCGGGGTGCGCGCTCGTCGCAGGCGCGATCGGGGGCGGGGTGCGCCCGGTACCGCCTGCCGGAGTCGCCTGGGGTCTCGCGTCCGCGGTCTTCTTCGCGCTCTACACACTGATGGGCAAGTACGCCGCGCGCCGCTTCTCTCCATGGACCCTGCTCACCTACGGTCTGGGCGCCGCGGCTATCTTCTGGCTTCTCTTCATCGGACCCGTGAAGGTCGTGTCGCTCCTTATGCGACCGAGCACGTTCTTGGCAGTGGTGTTCATCGCTGTGGTGAGCACGATCCTGCCTTTCGTCGCCTACCTGACAGCGCTGCATCACATAGACGCGACGAAGGTGACCATCACGGCGACGCTCGAACCGGCGCTGGCGGGGATCGGCGCCTACGTGGTGTTGCACGAGTCGCTCACGGGGCTGCAGGTACTGGGCGGAGCGCTGGTCGTCGTGGCCATCACGCTCGCACAGGCCTCTGGCAGGGGGTCGGGCGTTCCCCCCGCGGGGTGAGTCGGGAGCGCCTTGCGAGGCCGGGACGGGTGTTTCAGTTCTTCGCGACATGAGAACATACTCTGTGGTACGAGTTTTGCTAGCGCGCTCGCCCGCGCGAGTGCGGCGCACAAAGGGGGTCCGGGCACGCGATGGAACTCAGCCAGCGTCCCGAGCTGCGACAGCGGGTGACTCTCTCGCCCCAGGTCTACCAGGGGCTGAGCATACTTGCGATGCCGGTGACCGAACTGAAGGTCCTCGTCGAGCAGGAGCTTCTCGAGAACCCGACCCTGGAGGTCGAGGAGTTCGAGGATGAGCCTGGGGAGATCGAGGAGCCTGAGGAGCGGGCCGACGGCGAGGTCGAAGACCGGGCGTGGGACGAGTGGCTCGACCAGTATGAGGATCTCGACAGCATGGATCCGGTCGTGCCGCGAGATCCCAACGCCGAGGAGATCAACGCCGAGGAGTTCGTGGGTGGCGTCCTGACCTTCAGCGACCACTTGCTGGACCAGATCGGGATGCTCGACGTCAGCGACCCGGTCGCACGTGCCGCACGGGCCGTGGTCGGCTCGCTCGACGACGACGGGTTCTTCGTGGGCGACTTCGACGAGGTAGCGGCGCTCGCCGATGTCACGCTCGATGAGGCCGAGGCCGGCCTGAGCGTAGTGCAGCAGCTCGACCCGCCGGGCGTCGGTGCACGTGATCTGCGCGAGGCGCTGCGAATACAGATGGAGTACCTCGGGATCGACGATCCGCTCTTGGATGCGATCATCGCTGGCCACCTCGACGACGTGGCCGCGAACCACTTCCGCAAGATCGCCCGCGCACTCCATAGCGATGAAGCGGAGGTCCGTCGCGCCGTGGGGACCCTGCGCTTGCTCAATCCCCGGCCGGCGGGCGCGTTCTCGCCCGGGCCGGCGCCGAGCTACATCGTGCCGGACGTCACGCTGCGCCGCTTCGGTGACGACTGGGTGGTCATGTCGAACTCCGATGCGGTGCCGGTCCTGCGCGTGAGTTCGCGGTACCGTTCGATGCTTCGGTCCGATTCGAAGGTGGACGGCGCGACCCGCAAGTACCTCAAGGATCGCATCCGGTCGGCGGAGATGTTCATCCGCAATGTGGACCGGCGAAAGGACACCGTGAGCCGCATCGCGCAGCTGATCCTCGAGGCGCAGTCGGAGTTCTTCGAGGACGGCCACGGCCCGCTGCGGCCCCTGCGCCTCGAAGACGTCGCGGTCGACCTCGGCGTGCACCTCTCGACGGTGAGTCGGGGCGTCACCGGGAAGTACCTGGCGACGCCGTACGGTCTGTTCGAGTTGAAGCACTTCTTCTCTGGAGGCTACCGCACTTCCTCGGGGATGGACCTCGCCGCGACGAGCGTCAAGACCCGGTTGCGCGAGATCCTGCGTGACGAGGACCCCGACCGGCCCGTTAGCGATCAGAAGCTCGCAGACATCCTCATCTGTGAGGGGGTCACGGTCGCTCGTCGGACGGTCGCCAAGTACCGGGAGGAACTCGGCATCGAGCCGTCCTGGGCCCGGAGGCGTCGATGACGCCCGCGGGGAGGCGGCGGCCGTGACCGCGCGCCGTGGGTTCGCCCAGATACCCGGGACCGGGACCTCGCGTGCCGTAAGGATCCGCGACGTCGTCGCGGTCGTGGCGATGCTGGCGATCATCACCGTGCTGCACCTGTACACGGGGGCGGGGAGCACCACTATGGTGCTTCACGAGCTCTACCGGAGGCTCTACTACCTACCGATACTCTATGCCGCATTCGTGTTCGGGCGGCGCGGCGGGCTAGCGACGTCCGCCGCCGCCGCGTTGCTGTTCGCGCCTCATGCGGAACTGAGCCTCGGGGGTCTCTTCGGGGCACACATCGACAACCTCTACGAGATCGTGATGTACGTCGTCGTGGGAGTCCTCTTCGGGTGGCTTCGCGACATGGAGGAGTATCGGACCAACGACCTGCGACAGGTCTCCATCAAGCTCGAGGACGCGTATCGGAAGCTGGAAGAGCGCGCGATCCAGGTCATCAACGTCCAGGACTACACCCAGTCGATCCTGCGCTCCATCACCTCGGGGGTCATCACCATGGGACCCGACGGGTCCGTCGCCACAGCGAATCCCGCCGCCGAGCGCATGCTCGGGATGCACGAGGTCGACATGGTCCCGAAGCCCGTCAGGAGTCTCTTCCGCGACGACGGCGGCCTCGGCGCGGATGTCACGAAGGTGCTCGATGGCCGGCTTCCGAAGACCATGCGAGACCTCCAACTCGTGACGAAGGAGGGCAGGACCGTCCACGTCCAGGCCTCGGCCTCGCGCATGCGCGACGTGTCGGGACACATCCTGGGCGCCGTGGTCACCCTCGAGGACGTCTCGGAGGTGAAGGCTCTCACCGAGCAGCTCATACGCGCGGACCGTCTCGCGGCGATGGGTGAGCTCACGGCCGGTGTCGCGCACGAGGTACGCAACCCGCTCGGGATCATCCGCGCCTCGGTCCAGCTCCTCGAGGAGAGGGGGACCGACAACGATCGCGCCGCGGAGGCTCTCGGGGTCATCAAGCAGGAGATCGACCGGCTCGACCGGGTCATCAAGGCCTTGCTCGACTTCGGGCGTCCGAGCACGCCGACGATGCTTCCGACCGACGTGAACGATGTGGTGCGCGATGTCGTACTCTTCACGAGGCAGTTCGCGACGCGCAGCCGTGTCGAGATATCCGAGCGTCTCGCTGACGGGTTGCCCAAGGTGAGTGCCGACCCCGACCAACTGAAGCAGGTCTTCGTGAATCTGGTCTCGAATGCGGTCCAGGCGATGGAAGAGACCGGGGGCACGCTCACTCTGGAGACGATGGAGGGTGAGGGCTACGTCGTGATCCGCGTCGCCGACGACGGGCCCGGCATTCCCGAAGAGGGCGTAGGGAAGGTCTTCGACCCGTTCTACTCGACGCGAGACGCGGGGACCGGACTCGGGCTCACTATCGTCCATCGTATCGTGGACGATCACGATGGGCATATCGAGGTGGAGAGTGCTGGTGGCGCGGGGACCGTCTTCACGGTCTCGCTGCCGATGATGGACGACGGAAGATCTGGAGGCAGACGGTGATCCGCAAGCGCATCCTCATCGCCGACGACGAGAAGAACATGCGCTGGGTGCTCGCCCAGTCGCTGACCTCGGAGGGGTACGAGGTGGTCGAGGCGGCTGATGGGAAGGAGGCGCTCTCCTCCATCGCCGATCAGGTCCCAGACGTCCTCATCCTCGACCACAAGATGCCGGCGCCCGACGGCATGGAGGTCCTCCGTCGTGTACGGGCCAAAGGACTCGCGTTCCCCGTGATCATGCTCACCGCGCACGGCAACGTCGCCACGGCGGTCGAGGCCGTGAAGGCCGGGGCGACCGAGTACCTCACCAAGCCGTTCGATCTCGAGGAACTCAAGATCGCCCTCGAGCGGGCCGTGAAGGTGAGCGAGCTCGCCGAGGAGGTCACTCGCCTTCGTGAGGAGTTGAGTCGCGAGTACGACATCGAGGGCATCGTCGCCGCCGACCCCTGCATGCTGGAGGTGCTCGACACCGTGCGCAAGGTCGCTCCGACGAACGCCACCGTCATGGTGTACGGGGAGTCCGGGACGGGGAAGGAGCTCGTTGCGCGCGCGATCCACCAGCTGTCGCCGCGTGGCGGCAGGGCGTTCGTGTCGATCAGTGCGGGGGCGTTGCCCGAGACGTTGCTCGAGAGCGAGCTGTTCGGTTACGAGAAGGGCGCGTTCACGGGCGCGACCAACGCCAAGCCGGGACGCTTCGAGATGGCCAACGGCGGGACCATCTTCCTCGACGAGATCGGCGACATCACCATGGCCGTTCAGGTGAAGCTCCTTCGAGTGCTGCAGGAGCGGGTCTTCGAACGCCTCGGAGGGACTCGAAGCATCGAGGTGGACGTTCGCGTCATCGCGGCGACCAACCAGGACCTTCAACAGCTCATCGCGGACGGTGTGTTCCGCGAGGACCTCTTCTATCGGCTCAACGTCGTGCCGGTGACCTTGCCGCCGCTGCGGCAGCGAGCGGGGGACATCCCGAGACTCGTCGCGCACTTCCTCGACAAGTTGAACGCCGGTGTGAAGACGATCTCCGCGGACGCGATGGGCCTTCTCGCCGCATATCAATGGCCGGGCAACATCCGCGAGCTCGAGAACACGATCGAGCGGGTCGTCATCCTGTCGCATGGGGATGAGATCGGGGTCGACGACCTGCCCGCCGAGGTCCGCGCGGGGATCTCGGGTTCGACCGCGGTCAGCACATCCTTCCGCCTTCCGGAGGAAGGATGTGACATCGAGGAGGTCGAACTCGGACTCGTCAGGCAGGCGCTCGATCGCGCTGGCGGGAGCGTGCCCAAGGCCGCGAAGCTGCTCGGATTGACGACGAAGACGCTGGAAGCGCGCATGGCGCGTTTCGGGTTGTGAGGCTATGCCGAAGCCTTTTTCTTGGCATATGCCTTGCATCCGAACACGGCTAGCGTGTGTCGTCCCGTACCTGGAGCATAGTCATGACCCGCACGAGAACCGGGCGTATATTCCTCGCGATAACGGGTGGGTTCCTAGTCGTAGCCGCGCTGATGGTCGTTCTCACCTTCGCGAACTCGGATCAAGGATCCTCGGGCTCGACCGCGGCCGTTCCGTTCGGTTGGACGATCCCGCTGCTCGCAGCCGTCGTCCTGGGTGCCGTGGCGTGGACCCTCTCCGTTCAGCCGAGGCAGCAGGAGAGCGGCGAGGAGCCCCACTTGCGAGCACGGCCGTGTTCCGCGTGCGGCAAGACGGTCATGGGGGAGTGGCGACTCTGCCCGTATTGCGGTCGCATGCTCGATGCGATGCCCGGCGTCTCCGTGGACGTGACACCGGATCTGTCGTGATCCCCCGGGGGATGCACCGCCGCCGGCCGGGGTGAGGACGTGGACTTCGTCCCCATGTTCCTGACCGGCCTCCTCACCAGTGTGCACTGCGTGGCGATGTGCGGCACCCTGGTGGTCACGTACTCCGTCGGGAGTGGCGGTCCCGAGCACGGGCTTCGCGAGAGGCTGGCTCCGCACGCGGCCTACCAGGCGGCGAAGATCCTCAGCTACGTTCTCGTGGGACTCACGCTCGGAGCGATCGGAGCCGCCTTCGACCTGCGCGGTGTCCGAGGGTGGGTGACGATCGGGGCCGGCGCGTTCATGGTGCTCCTCGGCCTGCAGATGACCGGCCGATTCCCAGCGCTGCGCGCGTTCGCACTGCGTCCGCCGAGGTTTCTCACTTCCGCGGTGGCGAACGTGCGGCGGCGTGCGCGGTCCGAAGCCGCCACGGGTGGCGTCCGGCTTCTCACTCCCGCACTCTTCGGGCTTCTCACAGGGCTCATGCCCTGCGGACCGCTCCAGGCGGCGCAGCTCTACGCGGCCGGGACGGGTTCCCCCGCTCGGGGAGCTGTGGCGATGCTCGGTTTCGGCCTCGGCACCGCGCCGCTCATGTTCGCCTTCGGAGCCGCTTCGAGCGCTTTCGGCGAGGTGCTGAAGCGGCGCATGCTGATCGCGGCCGCAGTCGTCGTCATGATCCTCGGAGTGGTGATGCTCGACCGGGGAGCCATGCTCGCCGGTTCGCCGATGACGCTCCGGAGCGTTTGGAACTCCGTCGCGGGCGGTGCGGACTCCTCTGGGAGCTCGGCCGTACGCGACGCCGCGGACGGTATGGCCGAAGTGGACCTGGTCATTCAAAACACGCGTTTCGAGCCCGACACGGTGCGGATCCCTGTCGGGCGCGAGGTGCGGCTGGTCGTCGACCGGCAGGAGGACGACAGCTGTTCGTCTCAACTCGCGGTTCCGCGGCTCGGTGTCCTGGTCGATCTCGCTCCGTTCTCGAAGACCTCGGTGATCCTTCCTCCCGCGAAGGCGGGCTCGTACACTCTCACGTGTGGCATGGGGATGATGTCCGGGCGCCTCGTGGCGGGCTCCGGAGGCGCGGCGCGGGTCCCGCCGGTCTATGTGGCCGTCGCGCTCGCGCTACTGGTGGCGGGCTTCGCGGCTTGGCGTCTGTCACGCTGGAGTTCCGTCGGGGTGGTCCTCGGCTTCACTCCCGTGGAGGCCCTCCTGATCGTCGCGGCGCTGGTCCTGGCGATCGCGCTCGGGTTGTTCTTCGGGGGCGGATCCTCGAGGTGAGTCGCGAGACGAACCTTCGCGATGCGATTCGGATCCTCGAGATGGGTAATACCGGCATAGCCTTCGCTAAAATGCGGATGGCACGTCTGCCGCTCCCGAACGGGACGGCCTGGCCTCAAGGTTCTTCGGAAGGAGTCGAACATGGCCGCGTCTGAGAGCGTGAAGCTTGTGACGACCGGGATGCACTGTCCCTCCTGCTCGATGCTCATCCAGATGTCGCTCGAGGATCTCGACGGCGTGTCCGAGGCTCGCGCCGACTTCCGGACCGGCGTCACCGAGGTCGTATACGATCCCGATGTCGTGACGGTCGACCGCATCGTGACCGAGATCCGCTCCGCGGGCTACGACACGACGGGTGCAGAGTGACGCGGACCGCGGGCCCTACACCTCACGCGACGCGATACGTCCTCGTGGGGGCGTTGGTGGTTCTCGCGTTCTTCACCTCTTACGCGTACGCATCCTCGGGTTCGATCGCTTCCTCGAATGCCGCGGCGCCACTCGCCGCCGCGACGTCCGTAGCCGCCGGGACCGCGTGCGCCTGCTGCGCGGGATCTTCCGGGCCGACGGTCGAGCGAGCGACGGTGCGAAGCGGGGACGTGCAGCGCGTCGAGGTGGACTTGTCGGGCGGTGCGTTCGTCCCGGACCGCATCATCGCGGTCGCGGGCGTTCCGATCGAGATCATCTTCGGCCAAGGTAGCGGCTGTCTCGCGGAGGTCGTCTTCCCCGATCTCGATGTTCGGCGCGACCTGACGGCCGGCGGAGCCGTGGTGCGCCTCCCGGCCCTACCTGCGGGGGAGCACCGGTTCTCGTGCGGTATGGAGATGGTCTTCGGAACGCTCGTCCTTCGCTGACGTTGTGCGGCGTGAGGTTTCGCGGTCCGACGAGAGGGGGAGGCGGATGGGCGCATGATGTCCGAACCGGAGGAGGACGTGGATGCCGTCTTCGCAATCACAGGGATGACGTGCGCGTCTTGCGCGGCCGTGATCGAGAAGACCCTCGCTAAGCAGCCCGGAGTGCACGATGCGAGCGTCAATCTCGCCTCCGAGAGACTGTCCGTGAGGTTCGATGCGCGTGAGATCGATGCCGCCGCGATCGTGAAGGCCGTGGAGAGTGCCGGCTACGGCGCCGTCGAGATGGCGGTGGCCGGGACGTCGGCTCCCGGCGGGCACGTCACCTTCGCCATCACCGGCATGACGTGCGCGTCGTGCTCCGCGGTCGTCGAGAAGACGCTCTCGCGGATGCCGGGCATCGCCAAGGCCTCCGTCAACCTCGCCACCGAGACCGCCTCGGTCGACTTCGACCCGGCCGTCGTATCCGTCGACGACATCATCACGGCCGTCAAGAAGGCCGGATACGGCGCCATCCCCAAGTTCGAGCACATCGAGAAGAAGGCGGCTCCCGGCGAGGATGCCCAGCGTCTCGCGCAGCAGGCGCACACCGCCCGCCAGCGCACGCTGTTCATCTTCTCGCTTCTGCTGGCTGTCCCCGCCTTCCTCGTCTCTATGGTCCCGCCGTTCATGACTGTCATCCCGATGAAGGT